>Ga0256847_1000094_pt1 | contig 60982 bp, 54 predicted proteins | sample TeddybearmetaG_FD_189099 | JGI IMG/M metagenome (GOLD analysis project Ga0256847, IMG submission 189099) | Hydrothermal vent microbial communities from East Pacific Rise, Pacific Ocean - Teddybear | ecosystem: Environmental > Aquatic > Marine > Hydrothermal vents | place: Pacific Ocean: East... | reverse complement strand
GATTGGTAATCTCCAGAACCATTCCCAGCTTACCCCCTAAAGTCATCGATACCCTGGCCACAAAACGATAGGGAAACTGCTGCCAGTCCAGTTCGGTAGATTGGTAGACAAAAACCAGTTGCACCTCCCCCGGCTCCGGGCTGGAATCCAGCTCAACACTGGATTCCAGAACCCAGAGTCTATTTCGAACAAATCCGTGGCTGGACAAATCCGGGTCGCGCAAATTTTCACCAAACCAGGGTAAGCACAATGGAATGCCACCACGAATCGCTCGACCCTGTGAAAATTGAGCGCGCGGACTCAGCCATAACAGATCTCTCGATGCATGAGGCTTAAAACTAAGGATGTGAGCCCCCCAAAGTGAAACAAGAGCCTCGCATCGATCAGTACGCAAGCGCAAAACTGGTATTCCAGATTGCACTCCGCCATACAGACTCTGACTGTCGATAATATCAATTTTCATCGGAATATCTTACCCAAGCCTCTGAGCAGTTGTATACCAGCTAAAAATCCCCGAAGATGAGCATTAAATCATTTGAATTAGACTAATCTTGAAATTGATCTGTGGAGCGTAAGTATGAGTGATCTGATCGAAACTACCGAAGGCGGTATTACCACACTGACCATGAATCGACCTGAAGCCAGAAATGCAATGTCTGCAGACATGATGAATGGTCTGCATGAAGCACTGCCCAGGCTGGCACAGGATGCGAGTGTGAGACTTATTATATTAACTGGTGCAGGAGGCGCGTTCTGTGCGGGCGGCGATGTAAAAAGTTTTGCCGCATCTGCCGAAAAGGGCGGCGCTACCAGCGGCCCCGAAATGCGGGCGCAGGGCTTACGTATTAGTATGGAACTAAGCAACCTGTTACACACGATGGCTAAACCCACGCTGGCGGTGATACCTGGTCCTGCAGCGGGTGCCGGCCTTTCACTGGCTTTGGCCTGCGATTTACGAATCGCTGCAGACACGGCAAAGTTCACTACAGCTTTTTCAAAAGTGGGTTTGTCGGGCGACTATGGAGGTTCCTATTTTCTGACCAAACTGGTGGGTAGCGCAAAGGCAAGGGAGCTCTATTTTACAGGAGACGTAATATTAGCTCCAGAGGCACATGCATTGGGCATTATCAATCGGGTTGTGCCAGCTGCGGACCTGGAAGCTGAGTCACGGATCTTTGCCAAAAAAATCGCCAGCTTACCTACTATTGCGCTGGGTCTGATGAAAAAGAACTTGAATGCTGCACTACATGGTTCTCTAAATGATGTACTGGATCTGGAAGCACCAAATATGATTCGCTGTTTTTCAACCAATGACCACAAAGGCGCAGCTCTAGCTTTTGTGAACAAACAAAAACCGGAATTTACAGGAACCTGAACGCGGGCAGATAGGCCTTGGTAAAAGGGCTTCCAAGTTAGAAGCCCTTTTATTATGCACCTAAAGCGCGTGAAGCTTTACAGGAAGAGACAGATATCCCTTCACAAAAGCTGAAGGAACCCGGTCAGGCTCTCCCACCATTTCTACCTTGCTAAAGCGTTTCAGAATTTCTTCCCAAACAATACGTAACTGCATTTCCGCAAGACGGTTGCCCATGCAGCGGTGAATACCAAAGCCAAAGGACACGTGCTGACGCGCTTTCGGGCGATCAATCAGAAAAGAATTGGCATTCTCAATTGCTTCTTCATCCCGATTGCCCGAGACATACCACATTATTACTTTATCGCCCTTTTTGATGGTTTTACCACCTAGTTCAACATCTTCCATAGCGATGCGCCGCATATGAGCGAGCGGCGTTTGCCAACGAATTATTTCGCTGACCATATTAGGTATCAGCGCAGGTTTGCTGCGCAGCTTCTCAAATTCGTCGGGATTTTCGTTCAGCGCCACCACGCCACCAGTAATAGAATTTCTTGTGGTGTCATTACCACCAACAATCAACAGTATAAGATTACCCAGATACTCCAGTGGCTCCATATTTTTTGTGGACTCTCCAAAAGCCAGCATTGAAATCAAGTCATTACCGGGTTCATCAGCATTAATGCGCTCGTTCCACAGCCCGGTAAAATATTCCAGGCACTCCAGTAATATCTTTTGCCGCTCTTCTTCAGAGTCAATAAGACCCTGTCCCACACCCGCAGTAGCAACGTCAGACCAATAAGTAAGTTTGCTGCGATCTGCAAAGGGAAAGTCAAACAGTGTCGCCAACATCTGCGTGGTCAACTCAATAGAAACTTTTTCGACCCAGTCAAACTCTTCATTCAGAGGCAGGGAATCCAGAATTGCACAAACCCGGTCTCTGATGATGCCTTCCATCTTGGCCAGATTCTGGGGAGCAACGACTGGCGTAACCACTTTTCGCTGGTGATCGTGTTTCGGTGGGTCCATAGCAATGAACATAGGTAGCTCAAAATTTTCTTCCGCATCTCCCAGTGTGATACCACCTTCAGACGAGAAAAGCTCTGGATGTGTGTCGACAAACTTGATGTCATTAAATTTGGTAACAGACCAATAGGGACCAAATTCGCTTTCCGGACACCAGTGCACGGGGTCTTCATTACGCATGCGCTCAAAATAAGGCCAAAAGGCATTCGCCTTCCATAAGGCTGGTCGACTTATGTCAAAATTCTTTAACGGAATGCTCTGTGGATCAGATAGTTCCTGATCACTAACGGGACGGTTAATATCCAGTGCTTCGCTCATGTTCCTCTCCGGGGATATATCCTAATTCATACTCATTAATCTGAATCAAGCATACTACACATTACGCAATATCCACCACCTTATGTGTCTGTATACACAGACGCCATTGCGGGTGGGCAAGGCAGTATTCCACCGTCACCTGGGTGTTTGCGGCCATCAGCCCCAACTCTGTGTTGGCTTTAGACATCCATTTTTTCCTGAACCATCTTGTCTTTACCAGTCGTAACAAGTGATATTTCCTGCTGACTGGGCTGCCACTGTTCCAGAATCAGTAAAACCTTACCCACACCAATAGAGCGCACCCATCTTGCAGCAGCATCAATAGTTGCCCAGGTGCGAATTTTCCCACGTCCGGTTTCAGCTACGAGCGTTTCTTTTGGAGTAATCGCCTCCACATAAAAACGACTGCCACGGGCTACTATTCGAACTTTTTTCAGAGCACCCGCTTCTACGAGAATTCGCATGGTTTTTTTATTCATGGTGTAATTTTGTCATATTGGACGATCAGGCGTAAGCGCCTCTTAACAAAACATCGGTCTGTCGAACACATCATGGTATGGTCGAAGACATTATCCAGGCTTTTAATCGATGAACCCGCACGCCCTTGCCCACTCCGAAGCAATAGTTGTCAGCAATAGTACACGCACTACCTCACAGACTCTGAAATCGGTTTTGCCTTTTCTATGGCCCAAAAACCAGCTGGAGATGCGGGTACGAGTGTCGGGTGCCCTGCTATGCCTCTTGTTGGGACGGGCTGCCAATGTCTACGGCCCGGTTGTGCTTAAGGATATAGTCGACACCCTGCCTAAAAGTATACCTGACCCGGCTTTGCTCCAAACGTCAATACTGGAGCTTGCGAATGAATCAGGCCTGCTATTTCTTGTGGGCCTGTATGGCCTGGCTATTTTGCTGCCCGGCGGATTGAATGAGATACGCCAGGCTATTTTTACTCCTGTATCTGAATACGCGCAGCGGATTTTTGCACTGGATACCTTCCGCCACTTGCACAACTTAAGTATGCGCTTTCATCTGGACAGAAAAACCGGGGGGCTCTCGCGCGCAATCGAACGCGGCACCCGTGCACTCCAGCAACTGACCGGTTTGTTCGCGTTTAACATCGCCCCTACATTGCTTGAAGTGGGCGCAGTAACCATTTATCTAGGGATTTTCTACGAGTTCAAGTATGTCGTCGTGATACTGCTTTCTGTATTCATCTTCATCGGGTTTACGCTCCTGTATACCGAATGGAGAACCAAATACCGCAGGGAAATGGTGAAGCAGGAAGCCCGGGCAACCACCATTGGGGTTGATAGCCTGCTCAATTTCGAAACTGTTAAATATTTTGGTAACGAATCATTCGAAGCTGATCGTTACGACAGTGCACTGGTTGGCTATATGCACTCTGCGGTAAAGAGCCAAAATACGCTTGGCATTCTAAACGGTGGGCAATTGCTTACCCGGATAGCCTGCCAACTCATTATCCTGACAATCGCAATACTGGATTTTCTGCAGGGCAAACTCAGCGTTGGCGAAGTGGTTATGTTAAACACATTCATGTTGCAATTGTTTATTCCCTTAAGTTTTCTTGGCTCCTCTTATCGCATGATTCGACAGGGCCTTGTTGACATGGAAGTGATGTTTCAGATTCTGGATCTTGATCCGGAAGTTGAAGACAAACCGAATGCAGACTCTCTAAAAATAACCCGGGGAGCCCTTGAATTTCGGGATGTCAGTTTTAGCTATGAAACCGACAGAAAAATTATTCAGGGACTGTCATTTCGCGTACCACCAGGTACGACCACTGCCGTGGTGGGTGCCAGTGGTGCTGGAAAATCAACCCTGGCACGTCTGTTATATCGTTTTTACGATACCAGTAGTGGCGCCGTCGAAATTGACGGGCAGAATATCAGGAACGTAAGTCAGATTAGCCTGCGGACGGCTGTTGGAATTGTTCCTCAGGACACGGTTCTATTCAACGATACTATAGGTTACAACATTCACTACGGAAATCCGGATGCCAGCAAAGCCGACATGATTAAGGCGGCAAAACTGGCGTCTATTCACAATTTTATTATGTCCTTACCCAAGGGCTACTCCACTCCGGTTGGAGAGCGCGGACTAAAACTGTCGGGTGGAGAAAAACAACGCGTCGCCATCGCTCGCACCGTGCTCAAAAACCCCCCAATTCTTGTGCTCGACGAAGCTACCTCAGCATTGGATATTCATACAGAGCGCGAGATACAGAGTGCTTTGCGCAAAGTTTCCCAGGGCCGAACTACGCTGATAATCGCCCATCGCCTGTCTACAATTATCCACGCAGACGAAATTCTGGTACTTGAACATGGTCAAATTATAGAGCGCGGCACCCATACATCACTGGTCAAACAGGGAGGAGTCTACGCAAGCATGTGGAATCGTCAGAAAGAAGATAGCATTCCCAGCGTTTCAGGCCACGCTACGACGTAATCGCTTACCTAACCACTGAACGCTAAAAAAACCAACTATGCCGGTACCCAGATAAACAATAAAAATTGTTTGAAGACTAAAACCCGGTAAAACCGGCGCCATTACAGCAAGTATGTGCAAAGTCACAAACAGAATTATCACGTTAAAAAAGGCGAGTTCTCGAGCAATAGGACTACGCAAACCAGGATCCAGTATCCGCAGCAGCAACAAACCGCTTCCAGTGGATCCGCAACAACAACCAAAGACAGTAATCATCCGCTCTGGGCCATAGGAAGTGTGTCCACGCCCCAAACCGAAACATAACAAGGCGGTCACAACTGTAACGGCAAGGCAAACCAGTAGTATGGGAACAATGTATGCCGTCAACAAAGCAAACTTTATACTCATGACAGTGGCCACAACCATCAAATCTACAGCTGAACCAGTGACGTGACGTTGGGTTTCATTATCAATAAATCGCCCCCAACCAAACTTGTCCATGATTGAGCGCATAATCATGCAGACAACCAGCCCATGAAAAAAGAACAGATTGTGACTAAAAATAATACCCATGTTCACGCCAAAGAGCTCAACCTGTGACGCCAGAGGCTGGACAAGCATCAGGTATTGATCGGTAAGCAAGTAAGCTAAACCCAGAATACTGATATGGAAAACCAGGGAATCTACGTTTCCCGGATGGGTTATCTGTTTACCTGCCGAGAGTTCTGAGTTTTCACCCTGAAGGCCAGTCAAAAACGCCCTGTCAATACGCGCGTTCTGATCCGAGTTCATCTGGTTTTTTACAAAGTAGCGCGCTATGGGTACACCAATCAAAAAAGATATAATAAACCCGGCAGATGCATAGATCAGCCCAAAATCTACTGCCATGTCGATACCAAACTCACCTTGCCAGATACTGCCCATTGCCAATGCCTGCCCCGGCCCCTGCGTAAAACCATGGGTTGCTATTGCCCCCAGATAAATGGATAAATCCTCTCCACTAATTCCGTTATAAAGTGAAATTACCAACAGGCCAACCAGTGCCTGGGTAACCAGGCTCATGGTCCAGATACCCGATAACCAGCCAGCTCCTATTACAACAGAATCTCCACTCTGTTTTTTTTCAGCGCCGGTAAGGCAGAGGGACATAAAACTAAGCGTGAAAAAGTGAAATGTGAAGGCGGTAAAATCTTCACTGGTATATCCAAAACTCCAGCCCAGGGCTAACAACACAAAGCCCACAATTCCCCCAATTAATGCTGCTGGCACCAAAGCAGTTTGCAGGAATTTTACATTGGCACGCAAGATGGTGCCGACAAGAATCATACATGCCAGAAATGCAAATGCGAGTACGCCACCGAACGTATCTGCCATAAAATTTTTCCTTGTTACTTTTTATTGATCATTCATATGAACGTAGTTCTCAAGCGCCTCAAAATCCGGAACAGGCCTTGCCAATTCGGGGTCCTCTGCAAATGCCATCTCAAGTGCCATTGCCGCACTCAGCAGCTGATGATCACCGTACATTTGCCCAATCACCTGAACCCCAAAGGGCAGGCCGGCGCTATCCAGCCCACAGGGTAGTGCTACAACCGGGTGCCCCACAACGGTTATTGATGCAGTAAGTGCTAACCAGGCCATATAATTTTCGACCATTTTTCCATCAATCCGGATGGGATGCATCGTACTCCACGGAAACGGTGAAACACTTACACCCGGACAGATAACTAAATCGAAGTCCTCAAATATGCCGGAAAATTTTCTATGCAGTTCCAATTGCGTACATCGGGCCCGGGCAATTTCTGCCATAGGTGTGCCAAGTGCAGATTCATAAGTTGCTTTGATATTGGGATTGAAATTTTTATCCCAGCTTTTCGCGTCACCGTGGTACTGACTAACAAATATGTCCTGTCGCAGATGCCAATCCACATCCGGAGCGCTACGCAAATCTATCGAGACACGCTCACAACACGCTACAATTCTAGAGATTTTTTTAACTCTGTTTTCAAACGTATCTCGAATAGAGTCAGAAACAAGCACTCCACCCAGGTCGGGTGATACCGCAACACGCAAAGAACCAATATCAATACGTTTCAGTGATGCAAATTTATCGGACTCCATGGGAAATACCATTGGGTCTTGACGGGACTGCTTATTGCGTTGGCTTATTGCCGCCAGTAATAGAGCTGCATCCTGTACGGACCGGGCCATCGGCCCCTGAACACTATAGTAGCTTTGTACAGTACGGCGTTGCTCGTTGGGAACTACTCCTGGTGTTGCCCGATACCCGACAACACCCGAAAAACAAGCTGGTATACGTAAACTACCCCCATGATCTGACCCAGTTGCAAGGGGCACCATATTCGTCGCTACTACAACGCCGGAACCACCCGATGACCCACCGCAGGTCAACTTCGGGTTAAATGCATTACCGGTTGCCCCGAACAGCGGATTAACGGTATTTGCCCCAATACTCATTTCAGGTACATTGGTTTTGCCAACTACAATACCACCGGCCGAGCGAACTCTGGCAACCAGACCTGAATCCATCTTGGGAACAAAACCAGAAAAATCGACGCTCCCGTATGTCGTTCTAATACCCTGTGTATTCTGAATATCCTTTATCGCGACAGGAAGACCATGTAAAAGACCAAGTTTCTCCCCATTGCGTACCTGCTGCTCCGCTCGTTTTGCTTCCAGGCGAGCGCGCTCGAATGCTGTGGTAATCATGGCATTCAACACAGGGTTTATCGATTCCACCTGCTTGATACACGCCTCCAGTAACTCAACCGGACTAATTTCACCGCTAGACACCAGTCGTCGCGCATCCACTGCACTTAACCCGGACAAATAGCTATCAGAAGAATTCATATCGCTACAATAACGCATTAATGAAGCTCAGGCGCAATTGACTTGCAGCCCCGTGATGATTATTTTGGAGTTATGAAAAACATTGTACTTACGGGTGGAGCAAGCGGAATTGGAGCGGCAAGTGTGAGCCGCTTACTCAAACAAAACTGTCAGGTAATTATTCTCGATACTACTGAACCTGTTCTTGAATCCAGGCTGGCCAGCTTCATCTTTACAGATCTTTCCTCCAGCACTTCCATCGACGCAGCAATCAAACAATTACCGAAAAAGATAGATGGCTTGATAAATGTCGCCGGTATCTCCGGCGCGCATTCAGCAGATAAAGTTATCGCAGTTAATTTTCTGGGCTTGCGCTACCTGACAGAGGCACTGTTTACCAGACTCTCCGGGGGATGCGTTGTAAACGTTGCAAGCTCGGCAGGTCGAGACTGGCTGGTTCGAAAGGAGCTGGTTAACAAATTGCTAAACACAAACAGCTTTAGCGACGGCTTGGCCTGGGTCGATAGTCATATGAGCGAAATTGAAGCTAACCCCTACAAATTCTCCAAACAGTGTGCGGCAGCATACACCTATCGTGCCACTGGGCTGGGTATGGCCTGTTCGGTGCGGGTTAACTGCGTTAATCCAGGCGTTGTAGGCACACAGCTCACCGCAGATTTTAAGGACATGCTCGGCGCAGACCTGTACGACTGGGTGGTGAAACAGATTGGACGGGAGGGGCGACCCGACGATATAGCGCAGATTATCGAATTTCTGAGTATTGGTGAATCATACTGGCTGAACGGTGTCGAAATTGCCGTTGATGGTGGTTACACAGCAGGAATCATCGATGGGTGGATTAAGCCACCTAAATAACATTACGAGCTAGGCAAGTGCAAAGCGCTTACGCTATGCTATCAACAACATCTACCTCAATTATCCGGAGATAATAATGACCAAAAGAGCATACCTTGTTGCTTTTACGCTGCTCGGAATGAGCATGCTTATGGGCTCTTCTACAATGGCCGCAGATTTTGACGCGGTAAAAACCAAACTCGAAGCGGCCATGAAAGCCGATATACGCGGCGAAGCGGACATCAAGCGTGATGGCAATAGAAAGCCCATTGCTACATTAGAGTTTTTTGGCTTACGCGACGATATGAAAGTTGTAGAACTGGTACCTGGTGGCGGCTGGTATACCAAACTCCTGGCCCCTGTGTTAGCAGACAAGGGTGAGTTTTATATAGCCTATGGAGCAGGACGCACAGCAGAGGCTCTTAAAGACCAACCCGGATTTGAAAAGCTGAAAGTTACCGCTGAAGATGCCGCATTCAGCAAACCTGAAGGACAGCGGCTTTACTCATTGAGTAATACAGATCTTGGCGTTAAAAAAGTAGATATCGTATTCACCTTTCGTAACTATCACAATTTCACAGAAGAATCTCGTACAGCGGTGAACGATGCTGCCTTCAAGGCACTAAAAAAAGGTGGTATCTATGCTCTGGTTGATCATACCAGAAGGCATATGCAAAAAATTGGCAATGAAAACGGGCGTCGCATCGACCCGGTACTGGCAATCAAGGAAATTGAAGCTGCAGGTTTCGAATTTGTAGACTATTCCGACCTGCACTACCGGCTTGATGACGGGCTGGAATACGAAGTTGGTCGTAAATCTGTTTCAGGAAATACTGATCGATGGACCATGAAGTTCCGTAAACCCTAAGCTCTTAGTCCAGGGTAGTACTCGTACAAAGGGCCATCTGCTAACAGATGGTCCTTTTTTTTGCCCAATTTCAGTAGTGCTCCTGAAATCGTATAGCTTTTCCGGTAATTCGATTACTATTTAGTGAAGTCTTGATTAAGTAACATTCGCAGGGGATAAGTATGATTAAAACCGTGGTCTGGCTTGCCAGTATTGTTTCGCTGTGCGCGTGCTCACCTGTTCCATTCACTTCCTCTATGGATGGCCCCATTTCTGACTGGCCTGCTTATGGTTCGTCCTCCGGCGGTGGCCATTATTCGGAACTTACCCAGATAACACCTGAAAATGTACATGCACTAGAGCTGGCGTGGGTACACAATTCCGGAGATTTTCGTCAAGCTATTAACTCCGACAATATCGACATACCAAGGGAAGGTACCGCGCAAGGTTTTCGTACCCAGACCTCGTTTCAGGTAACACCTATTGTAGTAGACGAAACACTCTACTATTGCACACCGTTCAACCGTGTTTTTGCCCTGGATCCAACCACCGGCGAGGAGCGCTGGGTGTTCGACCCCGAAGTAGACACAGATCCGATAGTACTAACCAATTGCCGCGGGGTAAGCAGTTGGAAAGACAGCAGCCTATTGAGCAGTACAGATACAGAGCACGCTGCATGTAGCCACAGAATTTTCACGGCTACCCTGGATGGACGCCTGTTTAGTCTCGACGCAAATACAGGCATGCCCTGCAAAGACTTTGGCAATGGGGGTTATGTGGATTTACGCGACGGCCTGGGCCAGCACCAGAGTTATGAGTATGCAGTAACCTCCCCCCCGGCGATTCTGGGTAATCTGGTTATCACCGGAGCACTGGTTCTCGACAATCGTCGTGTGGATGGTCCGGGAGGTGTGGTACGCGCGTTTGACACACGGTCTGGCGAACTGGTCTGGTACTGGGACCCAATACCTCCGGGAAGCCAGCCCGTACTAACAGATACACAACAGCGCTATCAAAAAGGCACCACCAATGTCTGGTCTATAATTTCGGTGGACCCCGAACGTAACCTCGTATTTGTACCAACAGGCAATACTACCCCGGATTATTATGGTGGGCACCGTGGTGGGAAAAACAATATGGATGAGGGGCTAGACTACTATTCCAGTTCGGTGGTTGCACTAGATGGCGCCACCGGAGAAGTAGTGTGGAACTTTCAGGCAGTACATCACGATGTATGGGATTTCGATACCCCTTCGCAACCCAGTTTGTATGATGTAACGATAAATGGAGAAAGCATTCCTGCGCTTGCACAACCAACAAAAATGGGTCACCTGTTTTTGCTAAACAGAGAGACCGGAGAACCTATCTGGCCAGTAGAAGAGCGCGCGGTGCCGCAGAACCCGGTTGCTGGAGATTATCTTTCACCAACACAACCGTTTCCAACAAAACCTACCACGCTAAATCCTGAAATTATTTCACCCGAGACAGCATGGGGCCTAACACCCTGGGATAAAGGTAAGTGTGCCGACCTTATAGAAAATGCAAGATGGGAAGGTATATTTACGCCTCCAAGTCTTCAGGGCAGTATCAGCTATCCATTCCAGGGCGGCGGCAACAATTGGGGCTCACCTGCTATTGACCACAAGCGCAACATTATCATTCTTAAAACCTCACATATTCCCGCACTTATGACGCTATACCCCAGAGATCAATGTGCCGATATTCCGGGAGCCCATCCCCAGGAAGGTGCACCCTATTGCGTAACACCAGACATACTGGTCTCTCCTATTGGCATTCCCTGCATGGAACCCCCGTGGAACACCTTAAATGCTATTGACCTGAATACCGGCGAACACCTGTGGAAGGTTCCGCTGGGAACAAGCAGAGACATGGCACCCTTTCCATTCTGGTGGATCAAAGGTACACCCGGTACTGGCGGACCCACTGTTTCAGCTTCAGGCCTCACTTTCATCACTGGAGCAGGAGATCACTTTCTACGTGCATTTAGCACCGTAACCGGAGAGGAATTATGGAAGGGACGATTGCCTACAGCTGCACCCGCTACCCCTATGACCTATCGTCTACAAAAAGACGGCAGGCAGTTTGTGGTAATAGCAGTGGGCGGGCATTGGGGCGGTGGCGCGGAGCCAGCCGATCATCTAATGGCATTTGCATTGCCCAAGCAATAACGAAAAAAGGTAATAAGGTAATAAGAATATGAGCTACGAATGTTTCAACGTCAGCATCGAAAAAAATGTCGCACACATCATTCTAAATCGACCCGAAAAACGAAATGCTATGAACCATGCATTTTGGAAAGAGTTACCAGCGATTGTCGAGGACATAGACGATAACTCAAAAGCCCGAGTTATTGTCATTTCGTCCACCGGACCACATTTTACTTCCGGCCTGGATATCGGAGCTTTTATGGGTGGTGATGGTGAAAAAACGCCCGAAACTACGCGAGCTGCCCACTTCTATTCCAATGTGAAAAGCATGCAAAACACCTTCAGCTGTCTGGACAATTGCCGTATTCCGGTACTCGCAGCAATACAGGGCGGTTGTATTGGAGGTGGAGTTGATCTAAGCACAGCCTGTGACATGCGTTATACAACAGCCGATGCATTCTTCACCATATTTGAAATCAATATTGGCATGACCGCAGACGTGGGCACTTTTCCCCGCCTGGTCAAACTTATCCCCGAGGGCATAGTGAAAGAACTCGCCTATACAGGGCGCCGAATGTATGCCGAAGAAGCAAAGTCGGTGGGCCTGGTAAACGCCGTCTTTGCGGACCAGGAAAGTATGCTTGAAGGCGTACTGGAAGTTGCCCGTGAAATAGCCAGCAAGGCACCTCTCGCGGTGTATGGCAGCAAGCGTATGATTAACTATTCCCGGGACCATTCAACCGCAGATGGCCTGGATTACATCGCCATCTGGAACGCCAGCATGTTGCAGCCAAAAGAAATGCGAGAAGCTATGACTGCCACTGCTGAAAAACGCAGCGGCGATTTCGCCGAACTACCAACCCGGAAAAACAAGCTTGATTTATAAGGTACCTATCAGGCTCTGCTACGCTCTATCAGCAATGCATCCTGAATTTCACTGTGCCGTTTTTTATCTATTTTGTACTTGCCATAAAAATAGATAGCGCCCATTACCGGCAGAGTTGCTATCACACCTTCGAATAGCCCCAGCTCAAACAACACCTGGCGATCAACTTCACCCACCACGGCACCCGGAGGAAAACCCACTATATCTATCGCTATACCCGCCAGAAGGTGTCCCAGGGCATTGGCCAGTTTGGAAAAAAAAGTGCGTACTGCATAAAATACGCCCTCCTGACGTTTGCCACTGCTCAACTCCTGCTCGTCTACCACATCACCGATAGCGGAATACACAGACGTGGTGAGAATGGCCAGACCACCATAGTAGGCAAAGGCCGATACTCCATACATCACAAAAATGAAAAGCGTGCCATTTGGCGGTAGTAGATCGAGGGAGCGCAAAATAACGGGGAGAGAAGCTGCCAGCGCCGAAACCGCTACCACAATGCGCATTGTACCGCCCTTCTCAAATCGCTTATTCAAAGGTGCCACAAGAACCACTGCAATGAAGTAGGCAGTAATAGTGAATACCGGCATCCAGCGCATCTGATCCGGCCTGAGTTCCCAATAATACAAACCCATATTGGCATTAAGCGTTTCTCGAACTCCGACCATGGATGACAGACATAACAGGCCATAAAACAGCATCATATAATTACGGTTATGAAAAACTACCGAGGCTTCCTTAAAAAAATCGTGTGCTGAAATTTTAGGTAGATTATCCGGCGGCCGTGTTAACAGTGGTATCTGTTCGCGCGTGAGAAAGGCTGTTAGAAACACTATCACACTACCAAATATTGCAACGGATGCTGCAAAAAAACTGGTGTCCAATCCGGACTGTGGCCCAGAAGTGAAAAAGTAACTATAAAAAAGAAAGGAAAGCGATGCGCCTCCTGAGAATGAAAACAGTGCGTTATATCTAAATATGCGCGTGCGTTCCAGGTAGTCATCACAAAGCTCAGAACCCAGGGCGAGGTGGGGCAAGTGGTAACAAGTAAGAAAGAATTTTAGCAACGCGGCGAACACGAATAGCCACAGCCCCAGCGCCCATTGCGTTGGTGAAGCCTGATAACCAAACAGGGACCACACTTCATTACTTGAAGCAAGCAGTGCATCCGGAGGTGAATATATACAATAGATACAGGCACCTAACGGAATGGAAGCAAAATAGATAAAGGAGTGCCGGCGCCCCCACCTGGACTTCCAGCGGTCACTTAAATAGCCAATCAAAGGGTCGGAAACGGCATCCAGAAGAATCGAAAGAAAAACTGCCAGCCCGACAAGGGTACCTGGCATATTGAAGATAATGGTGTAGATAACAAAGTTAAAACCATTAAAAGCCCAAACAATAGCGCCTTCAGCGGAGCCCCCCATGGCATAACGCAGTTTTAGAGACGTACTCACACTTGCCCGCGGTTCGCGCATACCCAACTTCTCCAGCAACTAAACTTTGGTACCAGACGTTAGCAGAGACAGGCCAAAAACCGCAGGATTATTTTAGTATTACTGGGCTACCACGCATCGTAAACTGTTGTTAAAAAGGAAGCCAAGAAATGGATCAATCCGCTATCAATAGTCTCGTAGAAAGTCGTCAGTCGGGGCATGCTCTAAAACGGGATTTTTACACCGATGAGAGCATATATCAGCGAGAAATAGAAAATATCTACATGCGCGCATGGTTGTATGCGGGACATATCAGCGAAATTCCCAAAACCGGTGATTATTTACTTTTCGATTTCGCCAACGAGTCGGTCATTATCATGCACAGCAATACAGACGAATACAGTGCATTGCTCAACGTATGCCGTCATCGCGGCTCAAGAGTGTGTTTAAAAAAAGGTGGCAATACCTCCAGGCTTACCTGCCCCTATCATGGCTGGACCTATGCCCTTAACGGGGAGTTAAGAGGTGCTGCCCATATGAACGAAAGATTCGACAAGCAGGCAAACGGATTGCGCCCCGTGCAAATGCAAATACTTGAAGGTCTTATATTTGTTAACTTTTCCCCCAACCCTGGTAATTTTGACTCGATCGCAAACGACCTTACGGAAGTATTGGCACCCTATGATTTGAGTAAGGCTAAAGTTGCACAGAGACAATCCTATACCATTGAAGCCAACTGGAAACTTTCCGTCGAAAACTATACAGAATGTTATCACTGTGCACCGGCGCACCCGGAATATGCACGCGGTCATGCTCTTGCTCAGGGAAAAGACAAAATGCAGGATCAACTGAAAATTGTAATGGCTAAAGCCCAGGCATGTGGACTAAGCGAAAAACATATCGACCACAGTTTTCTCAAAGCCCGTGAATTTGGCACAGACTGTGCTTACACGCGTTACCCAATGGTGCGCGGGCATGTTACCGGCAGTCCCGACGGCAGCCCCGTAGCACCTTTGTTAGGCAACATAAAGGACTATGACGGAGGGTGTACTGATTTTCAGATTGGTCCGGTTTTCTTTGCACTGGCATATTGCGACTACGTGGTTCTGTATCGTTTTTCACCGCTGAACGTAAATACCAGTGAATGTGACATTACCTGGCTGGTACGCCGAGATGCCAAAGAGGGCAGAGACTACGAACTGGAAAAGCTCGTATGGCTATGGGACATCACAACAAAAGCTGACAAGACAATTATCGAGAATAACCAGTTGGGTGTAAATTCGCGTTTTTATACGCCAGGCCCGTACTCTAAAATGGAAGCCTTCACCGAACGATTTATAGACTGGTATCTGGAATCAATTTCTGGAGGCTAGTATTTTTCAGACTCGAGCCACAGATTCTCTATTCTGGCGCAGATCCTGTTTTGATTCGAGATCCCGCTCCAGTATAGAACGGTGTTGTGCTGCCTGGGTTTTAATAAGTTGTATCAGTGACATAAATTTTGGCGATTCACGTAATCTGACAAAAGCATGGTTACGCTCAACCAGAATTTGCCAGTTGGTTCTATATCCACCCTCTATGGCGACACTCAAGCTGTCAAGCGCTGCATCGTCGTCATCCCTGAGCGCGAACAACTCTGCCGAGGTGACATAATCGCTTAGTCGGGGCTGGTCACGAAATGACATTGCACTTTCATACCCGGCGGGCTCTAGCAAATCCAGAATATATCGCAACTCAAGTTGACGCCCCTGGGATTTATATACATCCGCCATCATCATTAATGTAAATAAATTGTGGTCTTTGTTATGTGACATTAATACTCCTTGCCTCTTCCAGCTTTTGGTTCCATCGAGAATAGCAAGCAATTCGGGGCTTTGATCCAGAATTAACTGCTCTACATCGCCAGATCGTCCCTGGTCCAGCAATTCGTTGGAAGCAATTTGTAATAGCATTTTACGAGAACCGTGTGAGTGGTAATAGCCGGGATCATTGAGAGTCCCGAGAGCCAGATCGAGCGCCTGTTGCGGTTCTCCTTCACCAAGCAACATCAGGGACTGGGTTGCCGAGACCAGAGCACTTTTCGCACTTCGCCCAAGTGCTTTCCGCAGTGGAATTTCTGCCATTTTGGGCGCTTCCGTCCAGAGATAGGCCAGAGCAAGAAAGGCTGCCAGTTCATGATCCCTATCGTCCAGACGGGTCGCCAATCCATAACTTATAACTGCAGACGAAAGGTCGCCAAACTGGTCAATAAGTTCGCTTCCAATATGATAAAGAATACTTGGGTTTGCTCTATTCGCATTGCGTGCCCTGCGAAATCCAGCCAGCGCCAGTTCACTGTTTCCCATTTGAACATTGAAATGAGCAAAGCGTAATAGCACCACCTCGCTTAATGGATCGTCTTTTATTGCTTCGCGAAACAACTTTCTGGCAAGGTCACGTTGTCCCTCCTTCACCAATATAGAAGCCAGCTCCACCTTTGCCTGGGCGTTACTAGGTGAAATTTCGAGCGACTTCTTCAGCATAACTTTGCCTTCTTCGTTCTTTCCGTTTTTGCAATACAAGGTACCAAGATAGGCGTAGGACTGTGCATCATAAGGGTCAAGTTCAAGCGCGTGCTCAGTCAATTGAATAGCACTTTCCCAGGCACCAGGGTCTCGCCGAACACCTGTCATATGCATACCAGCCCGGGTCATACCTAACATTCTGAATGCTTTAGCAAATTTGGGGTCTTTTTCGGTAACCTCGGTAAACAACTGCTCAGCTTTGGGTAAGGAGTCATAAGTAAAAGTTCGATAGGCATCCAGTCCTTTAAGGTATTTCACATATAACTCTGGGTCGGAAACCAGCAAATCAGGGTTTTCAATAGTATTGAGCCCGGTAATCTCGATTTTCAACGCCGAAACTATTGCCCTGCTGATTTCGTCCTGCACCTGTAATATGTTGCTCAGTTTACGCTGATAAACCTCCGACCAGATCAGAAACCCGTCTACTGTGCTAATCAGCTGGGCGGATATCCGAACCGTATCTCCTTCGGTACGCACACTTCCTTCAAGAACATGCGCAACATTCAATGTTTTACCTATTTCCTGAATACCCGGATCACTGCCCTTAAACGAAAACGAAGAAGTTCGAGCTGCAACTTTCAGGTCCTTCACCCGGGACAAACTAAACAACAACTCCTCTGCAATACCGTCGGAAAAATAGCTCTGATCATTACCGGGACTCAGGTCGACAAAAGGAAGTACGGCTATGGACTTAATATCCGGTTTCGACAAAGGAACCAGAAATTTTTGCCCAACACTCGGACTGCCGAATTGTACAACAGCATCATTCTGTTTTAACTCAAGCAGAAAATACCCGCCCATAACCAGCCCAAGACCCACCACAACAAGAAAGCCCACAGATGAAACCAACTCCATGACAGGCAATCGGTTTATCAAAACAGACAGAGGTTTGGGGGCAGTTTTTTTGATTGCCGTAGAACGTACACTGGCAATCAGCCTGTACCCGCGCTTGGGTATCGTCTCGATATACGTAGGTGATTTACTGTCGTCACCCAGGCACTTACGCAATTGGCTCAGAGAAAAGTACACAGAATCGTTAGTAACAAGTACGCCCCGCCAAACGTTTTTTATCATCTCATCAACGGTCACAACAACATTTGCGTGATTGCAGAGGTACATCAACATATCCATTTCGCGCGGACGCAACGAGCGAGACTCATTGGAATTACTGATCTTGCCAATGTCCGGTTCAACCAGCCATTCACCAACCTGATATTTTGAAGCTAGGTTTTCAGACATTTTCTACCAACCCATCTGGTATTAAAATGTAATGTGTCTACATCTGCGTATCAACAGAATTTGCACATATACATTATACAGACCCTTAAACGGGTAGTTTAGTTCAACCTTGGAGACTCCTGCAACTCACACCGGGTTTAACCGGGTAGCGGTAAAAATTTTGGTTTGCCCAGCTTATTTGCATACGCATGTACAGCAGGTGAACCTCCCAGGTGCATAAGTAGGATCTTGCTTTCCCGAGCAAAATACCCCTTCCTTGCAAGCGCTAACAAACCACGTACAGCTTTACCTTCATAAACCGGGTCAGCGATTAAACCTTCCGTTCGTGCTAGCAAGCGAATGCTCTCAATGGTCTCGTCATCAGCCTTTCCATAAGGGCTGTTATCCAGCGCCAGCACGGTGATGTCAGCAGCATCAACTCTGGCTGAGGACTCAATTTCTGCAAGTGCCTCATTGGCGAGTTTCAATACCCGCCACTTTTTTATATCCGTTTCATTATCATCCGAGATACCTATCACACGCATTGTCTCTCCCATTGCAGCGAACCCCGCAACCAGCCCGGCCTGCGTGCTACTACTTCCGGTACAGTGCACTATGTAATCAAATCGAATATTCAGAGTTTTGCTTTGCTCGACTATCTCTGCTGCACACTCCATATAACCAAAGCTTCCAAGTCGATGCTCGGATGCACCCCCTGGAATCAAATAGGGTCGATGCCCGCGCGCTCTAAGTTGGTCGCAAAATCCTTCTAACGGGCTCTGGTCTTCAATGGGTCGGGGCTGCTCATCCAGGTACAGCTCTGCCCCCATGAGACTGCTCAACAAAATATTGCCCACCTGTCGATAGTGTGGTCCAGCGTCTTCTGCCCAGCCAAAATGTAGCAATGCGCACTTCAGCGCACATCTGGCCGCGGCAGCGGCAGTCTGCCGGGTATGATTGGACTGAATTGCACCCGCTGTAACCAACATATCAAATTTTTTTTCGATGGCTTCTCCAACCAGATACTCAAGCTTACGGGTTTTGTTCCCTCCCCCTTCCAGACCAGAAAGATCATCCCGTTTAATCCACAGCTCCGGACCCCCAAGTGTTTGTCCAAAATTGGGTAAAAGATGTATTGGAGTGGGCAATAAGGCCAGGTTCGCCTTCGGCCAATTTTTCAATATGGTTAAGAGTAATTGAGTATTCGTTTCGCCTGACATGAATTTCCTCGGCTTTACAGGGAAATGCCAGTATAACGTTGCCAGCAGATCAGGACGGGTTTAGCTCAATATAGCCAGTGAGCGACCCTTCGAATTTAAATAGCAAAGGCACAATATATCCATTGCGATCTCCCAGCCAAACCGTACCGTCATAGGTTTCCATATCATCGTCTATCAGGTGATAGTCACAACGCTTCCCACGCTCGTCAACGCTGGATGCTATTAAAACCATGCTATATCCATGTCTACCAGTGTGAAATTCCTTGGTATCTGCACAATCACCCGTCATAAAAAACGCAGACAGAACATCAATATGAGCCAAAGACTTTTTCGGAGGGCGCACGACACCATTGCGGGTATCATTCAGAATTCCAGCATTAACCCGAACAATACGTGTAGATTTTTTACTGGTTTTATCAAGCTCAAATGAGTCAGCAACCGGACGATTATTTACCAGATGTCCAAGCGCAAGAAATCGGGATTTAAAGTGACTAAAAAAACCGGCAATACCGACGGCCCTGGCCTTTCCCCAAATTCTGTAACCAAGGGAATCCTTTTGAATGGATACCTCAACCTTGTGTGTCTTCGTACCTTTTACATAGGCATTATAGGAATAGGTAGAAGGCGTAGCCAGATCGATTGGCCTGGATGGGTTGGCAGAAACACTCCCAGGAAACACCCCCGCTACCAAAAGGCTCAGCGAAAAAAAACAGCGTAGTACTTTGGACATCAACCCAACACCTGCACAATAAAACCTCCACGAATAAATGAGCTTACACAATAGTGGAGAGAATATGAACACAAACTGAATAAATTTGTGATTCTTGTACAGAAATTTGCTATTCAGCCAATATACGCGACGTCAGGTCATTTAGCTCTTTTTTGCGGATACGCCAGTCAGGAACGTACTTTTCCAATAAAGCGTAGAAACGTTTACCGTGGTTACGGTGCTTAAAATGGCAGAACTCATGTACAATCACTGCGTCGATACAAGCCACAGAACACTTCACAAGTTGCGTGTTCAAGGCAATAACATCCTTTGCAGAACAACTTCCCCACTGAGATTTCATAGGGCTGTGCCGCCATTTTGGCATATCAGCTACCCACGGAAGAAAATCTGCAAAGTGTTTTAGTCGGCTGGCAAATATCTGATTTGCCTGCTGAAAATACCAATCATTCAACATGTCACTTACTTTTCTGGAATCACTGGACATAGTGATATTGGAAAAATGCAAAACGAAGGCATCCGGATGAAGAACTACACTGTTAAATAAGTCGGCTGAGGGCTCAAACTTGAGGGGATAACCTTTTCCTAAATAAAGCTGAATAGCACCAGAGTTAAACTTTGCCTCAACTTTTTGCGCTGAATCACGCATGAATTTTTTCAACTGCTTCGATATCCACGCAGCATTGGCCTGAACGTGCGAATGAATTTCCTTTAAATCAGCCCGAGGCGACGCTGTGACATGCACTCTTCCGTCGGGATATACATAAAGACCGAGCGCCGATCTGCGCTTTCGGGCGGGCCGTACCTCATAAGCAATCAACTCTTCATTGTAGCTCACAAGGTAGCGGGTCATTAACGGTGCTTCCAAAATCAGGAAAAAAATCTTCTCCGCGCATACTGCCATTTACGAGCAGAAAAAGCCAAACCACGCAGATCCCAAATATCCATGTGACGCTGTTCACGAATTACCAATCAAGCCGTTGAGGAATCGACTGGATTATCAGAATCTTTACCCACCATCGAGGTATTCTCTAGCTGGCAGGACAACCGGGATATAAACATGTTTTTGTCACCCTCTAAACGGGACAAAGCAGTGCGAAAAAGGATTCAGCTATTGTGTTTCAGTTAACACCCTGGTCGGCGCTACCCCTAACCGTTATTTTGCTGTCTATCTGGACGTTGTACAGCCTGAAAAACATGAGCGGTATCACTGGTAGTCGGTCTGTGCACTGGATAATTGTGGGCGCCTTAATTTGGAGCTTTGCCCAGTTTTTGCAAACTCTTGTTACGCCTCTTGAACTAAAAATGTTGGCTTCGCAGGCAGAAATGGTAGGAAAACAAATTGTTCCTGTTGCGTGGTTTGTCTTTACCCTGACTTTTTTCAATAACACATCTTCCCTGTCCGGTGGTGCAATGAAACTTTTGTTATTGCTACCATGCGCTACTTTACTAATTGCTTTTAGTAACCCATACCACCATTTATTGTGGTCCGATGTAGCGCTTACGACTATCGGGGGTTATGCGGATATTGCTTTACAACCCGGACCATGGTTTTTTCTGATTAGTGCCTACTCGGTGAGCCTGGCTCTATGCGGAACGGCCATTGCAGTTCACAAATTACTGGAAGCCAAAGCCACGATGGTTCCGGTAACCACACTTATAAGTGTTCCACTAATTGTCGGCGTAGCCACACTGACAGAAGACGCTGGTTTCGGTCTTATCCCGGGCATCAATCTAACGCCTGTTGGATTGATTCTCGCAGCAGTGCTACTTCGATTAGGTGTACTCGACAGTGGCTTGCTCACCCAGAAGCGAGTTCGAAGGCATACGGTTGTAGAACGATTGAGTGACATGGTAGTTATAGTGGACCAGGACGCGAGTGTACTGGACTACAACGTCGCTGCGGAAAAAGGGCTGGATTTACGTCTGAAGTCCGGACAACGGTACCCAAAACTCACGATGCCGGTTTTATTGGAACTGATTCGAACACACGGCAGAAAAACCGAACTTACCATTGGCAAACGCGCCTACGATGTACATGCCACATCACTGACTGAACAGGAAGCTTCGGAAAATGGGGATACGGTTGAACGTGTTCTCGTATTTCGAGATATTACAGAGCGCAGAAAAGCAGAACGAGCGTTGCAGGAAGCCAAGACAGAATTACAAACCCAGGCACATACCGACCCACTAACCGGTCTATACAACCGACGCTTCTTTATGCAGCGCCTGGCCGAGGAGGGGGAACGCCTGCGTCGTCATAGCAACATGCTTAGTTGCCTGCTTTTTGATCTGGATCATTTCAAAAAGGTAAACGATACCTATGGCCATGATGCCGGTGATGCGGTATTAAAAATGGTTTCAGAAATGACCAATAAAGCAACACGCATCACGGATGTCGCAGCTCGAGTTGGAGGGGAAGAATTTGCAATGTTACTGCCCGAAACTGATGCCCAGGGTGCCGTCAATTTAGCAAACCGTTTACGAGAAAGTATCGCCAATGGTGAAGTTGTGGTGAATAACCAACGTATAAGCATAACAGCCAGCATCGGAATTGTTACCGTGAACAAGCTGGGAGACAACCTCGACGCACTCCTGGGTCAGGCAGACAAAGCGCTTTACCGTGCCAAAGATGGCGGTCGTAATATGGTGTGTATCGCAAATTAGCTAGACACAAAGCACCAGTATCAGCGAAACTCAGTCATGTGAATTAATTACTGAGGCGTACTTGTGAAAGATGTAGAAGGTAAAGTGGCATTCATTACTGGCGGTGCCAGCGGTCTGGGTCTCTCAATGGCCAGAGCTTTTACAGCTGCGGGTATGAAGGTTGCTATCGCAGATATAGAACAGGATGCTCTTGATACTGCACTTAAAGAATTTGCGGGCAGCAATGCCGAAGTTATCGGTATCAAGCTTGATGTCACTGATCGTAATGCCATGGAAGCAGCTGCACTTCGAACAGAAGACGAGCTGGGTAATATTCATATCGTGTGCAATAACGCGGGAGTCGCTGTCGGCGGCTCAATAAGCGAAATGTCCTATGCAGACTGGGACTGGGTGATGCGAGTGAATGTCGACGGTGTAATTAACGGTATGCAAACATTTCTGCCGCGCATGCAAGCCCATGGTGAAGGTGGGCATATCGTAAACACTGCCTCAATGGCTGGACATATACCTGTACCTGGACTGAGTGTTTACAACACAGGGAAATATGCCGTTGTGGGTTTGTCCGAAGCAGTGAGACTTGATCTGGCGGAATCAGATGTGAACATTTCAGTCCTGTGCCCGGGGGTAGTTTCCACAAAGATTTTTAACTCAGGCAGAAACCGGCCGGAAGAGCTACAGGCTGAAACAGATACAGCCAGTCGATTGCTCGGTGTCGACGAGAACGACATTGGTACTAACCAAAAAGCGATTGAAGAAATTTTTTCAGGTGCCCTGGATGCCTCTGTAATTGGTGAGATGGTGCTGCACGGTATTCAAAACGATGAATTTTACATATTCTCTCATCCCGAATTAGGTGAGGCGGTGGAAACCAGGGCGAGTGAGATTAAAGATTCTATGGCACGCTGGGCAGACTATCGTAATAAAAACGACATTAAGGGAAGCTCGGAATAAACCCGGCGAGGGCATCAAGCACCTGATTTGGACGTTCGCTCAACATAGAGTGTCCACAGTTCGGAATGCGAATAGTTTGTGCTTGCGGAATCATTTCAGCAACCTCCAGACTGCGACGCGGGGCAGTCATTTGATCTTCGGCCCCGATAACAATCAGGGTGGGTGCTACTATCCTGCCCTTAAACACTGAGGGATCAAAGTCGTTACAAGCCGTAAAATCTGCATGCAACACTCCATGCGTTGCTCGCTCCATCAATCTCTGGCCCGCACCCAGATTCCAGCTTCCTGGGCTCGCAGCAGGGCCGGTTTTTGAACTGTGGCTAAAAGTATTAGCCATGCGGTTTGCAACATCCAGATGTGTAAGTGAAGCATCCAGCAGAACTCTGGAAACAGGCATGGGTATTGCCGTGCCTAACAGAACCAGAGACTTCAATTTGGCCGGGTACCTCAATGCAAAGTCGTAGGTAATCAAACTTCCCATGCTATGCCCCACGAAAGTAGCTTGTGATATTTCTCTGGCCTGCAGCACCCGGTGCAACCAATCACTCAGCGCGTCAATACTCTGCAAGGGTTCGCCGGCAGACCTGCCGTGTCCGGGTAAATCCAGAGCAAGAACGTTAAAGCCCTTTCTGGCAAAATACCTGGCAATCATTACCCAAACAGTGTGATCCAGTGCGGCACCGTGAACAAAAACTATACTAGGTGCCTCGAATGCTGCATGCACACTGCCTGTCGATGCAAACACCTCATGACCATCTACTTCAAATTTCATATCGCACCTTTGTCAATTGATTTCACAGGGGAGTTTTCTTACTTCTGTGACTTATGCAAGGCACGTGCTAAATCTTCGATAAGGTCCACACTGTCCTCCAGACCAACAGAAAGCCTAATGGTACCTTCACCGATGCCACCAGCGCGCAAAGCGTTTGCATCCATTCGATGATGTGTAGTGCTTGCAGGGTGGATAACCAGCGATTTGGCATCTCCAATGTTTGCCAGGTGAGAAAACAGGTTTAACGCTTCTATAAATTTTTGTCCGGCTTCCCGGCCCCCTTTTATTTCAAAGGTAAACACGGAGCCACAACCTCTGGGTAAAAGTTTTTTTGCCAAAGCGTGGTCTGGATGATCAACAAGAGACGGATGCGTTACTTTTTCAACCGCTTTGTGATCTGACAAATAATCGAGTAATAAATCAGTGTTAGAAACATGCTTCTGCATTCGCAGTGCCAGCGTCTCTATACCCTGTAAAATATGAAAAGCTGTCATGGGCGCCATGCAAGCACCAAAATCCCGTATTCCTTCTTTTCTTGCACGTGTTAAAAATGCCAGTGGACCAAACTCTTCAGCAAAAACCAGATCATGAAAACCTGCATAAGGCTCAGTAAGCGTGGGAAACTTACCGGACTGTTCCCAGTCAAAAGTTCCCCCATCTATTAGCAGACCACCGATAACAATGCCGTGCCCACTCAGAAATTTGGTGGCCGAGTGCATAACCAGGTCTGCTCCCTGTTCAATAGGTTTGCTCAAATACGGTGTGGTGAAAGTCGAGTCCACCAACAGTGGCAAACGATGCCCATGTGCCCACTCCGACAGTACCGGTATGTCCAGCACATCAAGACCAGGATTGCCTAAAGTTTCGCCAAAGACGAGGCGTGTATTATCCTGGAGCGCTGCCTCAAACTCCTCCATGTTTCCCGGATCAACAAAGGTTGTGCTTATTCCGAATCGCGGCAGTGTGTAGGCCAGCAAATTATGGCTGCCACCATAGAGACTTTGAGAAGCTACAATATGGTCTCCTGCGGAACAGAGAGTAGTAATTGCCAGATGTAATGCAGCCTGACCACTGGCCAGGGCTATTGCACCCACTCCGTTTTCCAGTGCCGCTATACGTTCTTCCAATACCGCATTGGTCGGATTCGACAAACGGGAATACACATGCCCTGCACGCTCAATATTAAACAGCCCTGCTGCATAATCCGTATCCGGAAAACAATAAGAAGCAGTTTGATAAATGGGCGTTGCCCGAGCCCCTGTATGCGGATCGGGCTGTTGCCCTGCATGCAGGGAGAGTGTGTCAAATCCGGCAGGTGCGGGCGCCCTGGGTTCTTTCATAATTGCGTAATCTCCTTCGCTTAATGCGCTTCTTGTCCAACTGGTCAGGGTATACTAGACTCGCAGCCAACTTTGCCGACAGCAAACTCATGACCACAACAAAACCAATAATAAGATGGGAAGGCAATGAACATCAATCCTCCTGAGTCTTTAAAGGCAGGTGACGAACAGCTTTGGAATGCAGATCTTGCACCCACAGACGAATCGGCACGCACTTGGGTATGGACCGACATAAGTGCCCTGTGGATCGGCATGGCAGTAAGTGTTCCCGCTTATATGCTCGCCTCGGGTCTCATTCAACAGGGCATGTCATGGTTGCAGGCCATGACCACAGTATTTCTTGGTAATGTAATTGTCCTGATACCCATGTTACTCATCGGCCACGCAGGTACAAAATACGGCGTGCCTTTCCCGGTTCTATTGCGTTCTTCGTTTGGCACAATCGGGGCACGCTTACCCGGTATGTTACGAGGCCTGGTTGCGTGTGGCTGGTTTGGCATTCAAACCTGGGTTGGTGGGTTTGCCATCTACCAGATACTTAATTCTTTAAGTGGCGGTGCTCTGGTCGGTAACGTGCTACCGATTGTGGATATAGACACTGCACAATTACTCTGTTTTCTGGCATTTTGGGCAATTCAGGTTTACTTCATAGCCAATGGCATTGAATCCATTCGCTGGCTTGAAAAGCTGGCAGCGCCGTTGTTGATATTGATGGCTCTGGGTTTGCTTCTGTGGGCTTACAAAGCATCAAACGGAATGGGTACAGTATTCTCACAGCCTTCACAGTTTGAAGCAGGTGGTGTGCGTGAGGGCCAATTCTGGATTGTCTTCTGGCCCAGTCTAACAGCAATGGTAGGTTTCTGGGCCACACTTACACTTAACATTCCGGACTTTACGCGCTACGCCAAATCCCAGCGTGATCAGGTAATTGGCCAGATAATTGGTCTCCCCATTCCTATGGCTATGCTGGCCTTTGTGAGCGTCGCCGTCACCTCGGCAACGCTGGTGATATTTGGTGAACAAATTTGGGATCCAGTGATAATAGCCGGAAAGATGGGCGGTGGGACCGCCATACTGGGACTGTTTTTGTTGATAATCGCCACACTTACTACAAACCTTGCAGCCAATGTGGTCGCACCGGCAAATGGATTTAGTAACTGTGCACCAAAACACATTTCTTTTAAAATGGGCGGATACATTACGGCAGGTTTGGGCATAGCAATGATGCCCTGGAAATTGCTGGAATCTGCAGGAGACTATCTGTTTGTCTGGCTTGTTGGGTATTCATCTTTACTTGGACCCATTGCCGGTATTCTTATTGCCGATTACTTTTTTGTGCGCGCAAAACAATTAAATACGCAGGCCCTCTATCAAAGAGGAATGGAATATGAGTACTACCGCGGCTGGAATGTTAGAGCAATCTTGTCCTTACTACTGGGTATCTTACCCAGCCTGCCCGGTTTCCTGTTTGCCGCAGGCCTCACAGATAGCCCGGCGGAAATTTTTGTTACACTTTACAATTATGCATGGTTCGTAGGCGCAGGCAGTTCTGCATTAGTCTACTTTGTACTTATGCGACATACAGGACAGGTTAACTAGATGGAATTCGGAATTTGTTTTAAAGGGTTTATTTCCCCCGACCGAGCTCGTTATCTTGTTCGACAGGCAGAAACAGCCGGATTCACTTATTGCTGGTTCTACGACTCTCATATTTTATGGCGCGATTGTTACGCAGCCATTGCCATGTGTATGGAACATACAAAAAAAATGCGCTTTGGTCCCTGCGTTACCAACCCAAGCGTACGTGACTGGTCCGTTGCCGCCAGCCTGTTCACAAGCCTGGCAGTGCAGAGTAAAGGCCGGTTTGATATTGGACTGGGTCGCGGTGACAGCTCAATGCGAGTAATGGGAAAAAAGCCCGCCAATCTAGCCAAACTTGCTGCCTTTACTCACAAGGTAAAAGCAATGGCTCGTGGTGAGGAAGTACAGTACGAAGACTGCCCTGAACCGGTGAAATTTCCCTGGGCAGACAATTACGACATTCCGGTATGGATAGCCGCCTACGGTCCAAAAGCACTTGCTACGGCCGGTGAACATGGAGATGGCGTGATTCTTCAAATTGCCGAACCCGCAATAGTTCGCTGGTTGGCTGAGCAATGTCTTAGTGCGTGCAAAGCAGCTGGTAGAGACACTTCAACATTCAGGGTAATGGCAGCCGCTCCCGCCTATTTTGGTTCACAAGAAGAATGTATCGTGGCAACGAAATGGTTTCCGGCAATGGTGGGCAATCATGTTGCCGATATTGTGGAAAAGTACGGCAATAATTCCGGTCTGGTTCCTGCCAGTCTTACTGACTACATTGAAAAACGGAGAGGTTACGACTACAAGAAGCACGGGCAAAGTGACAATCCGTTTCTGGATTTTATTACTCCCGAAATTGTAGAAAGCTTTTGTGTGTTGGGCACGCCCGAAGCACACATCGAAAAAATAAAAGCACTGCAAGCTGCGGGTACCACACAATTTAATATCTATCTGGACAATGGCGATGAGGAAAATATTATCGCCAAATATGCGAACGAAGTGATTCCGGCTTTTAGTTAAGTACACCTCGCAAAACCAACTGCACGATGTTTTCAACTATTTCTTCGCTTTGCTCAAGACCCAGCGATTTACCTTTGTTGATAATACGCATCTGGTACTCGAAATCCGCGTAATTTTGGGTCATTGCCCAAACGGAATATAACAGATATTGCGCGTTGACCTTTCGCAACTTACCCTGCTCAATCCATTTATTGATCTGCCTGATTTTTTTTGCATTCCACTCGAGCAGGCTCGACCTCAAATGCACATCAAACACTTTACCTCCGCCTATAATCTCCATGGCCCAAACTTTCGATCCGTGGGGACGGGTAAACGAATGCCGGATTTTTCTTCCGATGTAGGCCCTGAAAGCCGTTTCCGGGTCGTCTGAACTGTCAAAAACCTCCGCATCAGCAATCCATTCAGCCAGAATATCCTTAAGCACTTGCACGTACAGATCTTCTTTAGTAGGAAAATAATAGTGAATATTAGCTTTCGGCAATCCAGCCTGGTCCGCGATTTCCCGCGTAGTCGCACCCTCAAAACCTTTTTTGGAGAATACCTGTTCTGCAGCAGCAATTATTTTTCGGGTGCTGTCCAGACGTATTTTTTCTTTGCCTGACAAAGCTATTTCTGTTTGCTTTCCCATTCCCCTCCAGCTGACCGATTCTTCGGCAAAGCATCCCTGTTTAGCGATAACGGGCAAGAGTCTATTTTACCTTGTCCAGGTGGTCAACTTGATCAATAATTGCAAGCCAGTTAGCCACCAATCAAACACGAACAGGATTACCCCAATGAGCAAAAGCACCACGAAAAATGCCAGCCACATAATTAATGGTGAACACGGGCTTGGCTCGAATCGCAACCAGGCTATCTTTAACCCTGGTACGGGTAAGGAGGTTCGCACAGTTGCTATGGCCAGCGTATCGGAAGTAGAAAGTGCTATTACAGCGGCAGAACTGGCTTTTCCATCCTGGCGCGCTACTCCGCCCGCAAAACGCGCACGTATTATGTTTCGCTTCAAAGCTCTGCTTGAGGAAAATGCTGACACCATTGCCGAACTGTTAACGCAGGAACAGGGTAAAGTGCACAACGACGCCCTTGGTGAAGTTCAACGCGGCATCGAAAACGTAGAATACGCCTGCGGTGCACCGGAGCTTCTGAAAGGTGAGTTCACCAAAAACATTGGTCCGGATATCGATGCCTGGAGTGAATTTCAGCCACTGGGAGTTGTAGCCGGAATCACACCATTCAATTTTCCGGCTATGGTACCATTGTGGATGTATCCCCTGGCGATCGTCTGCGGTAATACCTTTATCCTGAAACCTTCCGAACGTAATCCCAGTGCACCAATTTTTATTGCTGAGCTTTTACATCAGGCAGGCCTGCCACCTGGCGTACTTAATGTAGTAAACGGTGACAAGGAATCTGTTGATGCCCTGTTAAATGACAAGCGCGTACAAGCCATCAGTTTTGTTGGCTCCACCCCGATTGCAGAACATATCTATAAAACCGGCACTGCCAAAGGCAAACGTGTGCAAGCGCTTGGTGGCGCAAAAAATCACGCCATTATCATGCCTGACGCAGATCTTGATAATGCGGTAACAGCGCTGATGGGTGCTGCCTTTGGCTCCTGCGGCGAGCGTTGTATGGCAATTTCTGTAGCGGTTGCTGTGGGCGACAAAGTGGCCGATCAACTGGTAAGCAAGCTAAAGAACGAAATTCTGAATTTAAAGGTTGGTATCGGTACGGATAACACTAATGACATGGGGCCACTAATATCGGCAGACCACCTGAAAAAAGTGCGTTCCTACGTAGACCTGGGCGTAGAAGAAGGCGCAGACCTGGTGGTGGATGGAAGAAACGTAAGCGTCGAAAACTATGAAGGTGGGTATTATCTGGGTGGTTGCCTGTTTGATAATGTAACAAGTGAAATGAAAATATATTCCGACGAAATTTTTGGACCAGTATTGTGCGTTATACGTGTTGATAACATGCTGGAAGCAATGCAGCTGATAGACAATCACGAGTTTGGTAACGGAACCTGCCTGTTTACACGGGACGGGGAAGCCGCAAGGTACTTTTCTGATAACATCAAGGTGGGTATGGTCGGCATTAATGTACCTTTACCAGTTCCCGTCTCCTGTCATAGTTTTGGTGGCTGGAAACGCTCGTTGTTTGGTGATTTATCAGCATACGGGCCAGACGGCGTACGATTTTATACCCGACGCAAAACAATCTCCCAACGCTGGCCCTCCAGTGGGGTCAGAGATGGTGCACAATTTAGTTTTCCGTCGGACAAATAGAACAATCAGAAAATCTGAGGAGTTTTCGCATGAGTGACAAATTCAGTAACTATCGAATCAACAGCGATCGTCTCTGGGCCAGTCTGATGGAAATGGCTAAAATTGGTGCTACGGAAAAAGGTGGTTGCAAACGATTAGCTGCCACAGATCTGGATCGTCAAGGAAGAGATTTATTTACCAGCTGGTGTGTAGCTGCCGGTTGCACAGTTACCGTAGACGGTTTTGGAAACATGTTTGCCAGACGTCCAGGACTCAACGATAGTTTGCCTGCAATATGCACGGGCAGCCATCTCGATACTCAACCTACAGGCGGAAAATACGACGGCGTTTTTGGAGTACTTGCAGGTGTTGAAGTATTACGTACCCTGCATGAACACGACATAAAAACCCAGGCCCCCATTGAAGTCTCAGTTTGGACAAACGAAGAAGGTTCTCGTTTTCAACCCGCAATGCAGGGATCCGGGGTATATGTGGGTCGCTTTGATCTTCAGAAAGAACTGGATAAGCGCGATGTCGACGGCAAGCGTCTTGGGGATGAGCTGGAAAAAATCGGCTATCTGGGCGACGCAGAAGTGGGGGGACGCAACATCGGTAAATTTTACGAAACCCATATCGAACAGGGACCCATTCTGGAAGACGAAGACAAACTCATTGGTGTAGTGCGACTCGGTCAGGGTATTCGCTGGTACGATGTCGAGATTACAGGTAGGGAATCCCACGCCGGCTCAACACCCATGCGGCTGCGGGCCGACGCGCTGGCAGCCGCGTCCAATATAATTTGTGAAATTGAAGCACTTGCACTACGCAACCAGCCTGGCGCTGTGGCTACAAGCGGCTTCATGCAGGTCTACCCCAATTCACGCAATACTATTCCTGGTACGGTAAAATTCAGTGTCGACCTCAGAAACCCTGACCCTGATTTACTGGCAGCCATGGACGAGGAGTTTCAATCATATTGTCAGAACCTGGCCAAACAACGTAACCTGATTATTGATGTTGACCATTTCTGGTATTTCGCTCCGGTTAAGTTTGATAACTCGGATGCGGTTGAAGCAGCTGCAAAAAAACTGGGTTACTCACACATGGATATCTACGCTGGTGCTGGCCACGATGCCTGTTACATGGCCGATCTTGTTCCCACCGCCATGATCTTTACACCCTGCAAAGATGGCATTAGCCACAATGAAGCAGAAAGCACCACTCAGGAGCAATGCGATGCAGGATGCAATGTACTGCTGCACGCAATGTTGGGTGATGCAGTAGTAAGCTAAGGGCAGTTATTCAAGAAAGCGCTGTTTGAGCCGGTATTGTTTTCCCGTATCGAGTCCAATCCCCCGCTCAAGATACTCTGAAAAACTACCCCACACACGGTCGAGCTCATCCAAGGCAGCGTCCAGGAACTCTTGCTTTACACCAGACATGCTTATCGCATCATCAAGTGATATATGCGCACCAAGCCGCTCCCGCAAGCGAGGCAAACTGAAACGCTCAAAATCCATAACTGTGTTGGTTAACATATAATCCTGCATTACAGTTTCGCGATCAACGCCCAGAGCCAGTAAAATAATACCGGCGCCAAATCCGGTGCGATCTTTTCCAGCAGAACAGTGCACCAGAAATCCAGTTAATTTTGGATTGAGCAATTCATCAAACATCAAACGGTAATCAGCAGCGTGGTCTCTTGCCAGATCCACGTTAATACTTCGCATAAAAGTTGCTAGCTGGGCGCCGGTTTCCATGCGACGGACGGCACGGGGATCTCGTTCAGCGTTAATGAAATGCCTTCCGGGATCGAGAGGAATCAGAACCTGGCGCGGGGCATGCGGAGGAAAGGGAGTAGGTTCTCTGTTGCGTTCGCTGTCGTGGCGCAGGTCACAAATAACCGAAATATCCAGGTCCAGAAAATCACGCCGCCCCTGGCCGTCTAACGATTGCATCATACCAGAGCGATACAGCAGACCGCTTTTCACCTTTCTGCCATCGCGAGTTCGATAACCACCAAAATCCCGCAGATTAACCGACCCGCTAATTTCGATTACTTCTGGCATTATGAAACCCTGCCGGACAATGCAGTCATTCTCTCCACAATTTGCCCCCAAAGCGGTTCCGGTAAATCGTGCCCCATACCTTCAATCAAGAGTAACTCCGACCCTGCCACTGCTTCATGCGTATCAATGCCTCCTTCAACGGTAACCAGAGGATCAGCTTTGCCATGAATCACCAATGTTGGAACATCAACTTTCCCCAGCAAGGGGCGTCGATTTTCTGCGGCAATAACAGCCGCCATCTGGCGAGCAACTCCATCTGTATAGCTGCTGCGATCATAGGCTTCTGCAGCCCGCTTGCGTGCAGCAGCTGGGTCATCGCGATAATCCGGGCTGCCTATCACTTGTGCTACCAACATATTCCGGTCTATCGCTGCATCTCGATTTGTAGCGGCTGGGCTCATAAGGGCGCCCATTGCCTCCGGTTTACCCGGCGGAAGATCTGGATTACCGGTGGTCGACATAATGGAAGTCATGCTCAGAATACGCCCAGGATGGTTAATGATCATTGTCTGAACAATCATGCCACCCATTGAGGCGCCGCAAACATGAGCCGCAGGAATTTCCAGCGCATCCAATACACCAATAGCATCATCAGACATATCATCCAGAGTGTAAGCAACCTCTGCCGGCTGCCCTGCAAGGCGTTGCGCCATAATTTTGCCAATATCAGGAATGCCTTTAAAGTCCAGCTTTTCCGAAAGCCCTACATCCCGGTTATCAAAACGTATAACGTAATGGCCAGCATCGGCAAGCAGCTGGCAGAAATTCGTTCGCCAATGGATCATTTGGGCACCCAGCCCCATAACCAGTAAAAGCGGTTTTGCATCCTTGCTGCCAAATGTTTCGTATTCTATATCCAGATCATTTGCTTTTAACTGCGCCATCGATTTACTACCCCAGTATGTAATGCGCTGAATTGTTGCCAAGCTGGCCAGTGATTACAAGTGCACACTGTACTTAACAACATACACCGTATACCTTAACTTCGGCATTCTGGGAAAAATAACAAGGAACAGGCAATGGCTAAACCCTTTTCTTACGCAAGTAATGAATTCGCGATACCGAAGAAATACGCTGAATCTCATTCCCGTTTCTGGGACCGCTTATCCAATGCTGGTGCATGGTGGACGGCCCAGGAACGCATTGATATCGCAAAGGAAGTTAGAAATGCACATGCATGTAATACCTGCGATAAAATTCAGGCAGCGCTATCCCCACGCCAGGTAAAGGATGCACATATTAAAGTCAGCGCTCTAAGCCCACTGGCAGTAGAAGTCGTCCACAATATCACCAGAGATCAGAGCCGACTTAGTGAAAGCTGGTATAAATCTGTGTTACAACGCGGTATGAGTGAAGGGCAGTATATCGAAATTGTCGGAACAGTAGTTGCTATGGTGAGTATCGACAGTTTTTGTGAAGCGATTGGTCAACCAGTAAATGAACTTCCGGACCCACAGGATGGAAAACCCTCGTTTTACCGTCCAGAAACTGCCCGGGATAGTGAAGCATGGGTTCCACTAATTCCTGCTGATGGAAATTCGGGCAAAGAAGCAGATTTATGGGCAATAGGTAAAACCGGTTATGTAGTTCAGGCCATGAGTCTTGTTCCCGATGAAGTAAGAACCTTGTGTGACTTAAGTGATGCACATTATCTGGCTATGAAAGATGTGCGAGACCCAATGGCCCGCGGAGAATTTCTCGATCGCCAGCAAATTGAGCTCGTTGCAGGGAGAGTATCAGCATTAAACCAGTGTTATTACTGAACTACTGCACATGCAACGTTTCTCCGTGTGAGCAGCCAGGCCCAGAACAAAGAAATTAACCTTGGTGTTATTACCCAGGGGAATGCATCAAGCCAGGACAGTCTTATTGCCAATAGTGACATTCTGGTAGATTTTGCAGAAGCGATTGTAAGGCGAGATCCAACTGCAATTAAATCAAGCCGTGAGGCACTCTGTACGCAAATGTGTGACCAGTCCATGATTGAGGCTGCTGGTGTTGCATCCAACTTTCAACGCATGGTGCGTATTGCTGACGCAACAGGAATCCCTTTGGGAGGATTTGAAGAAATGTCAGTGGATATTCGAAGCGAGCTAGCACTCGATGATTTTCTAAAACAAAAACAAAACTCGTAAACCTATGTCTGATTTCCCTGAAGTAGAATACATACACACCAACGGTATCAACATGGCCGTACACCAGGCCGGAAAAGGAAAGCCCATTGTGTTGTGCCACGGCTGGCCAGAGATGGCCTATTCCTGGAGGCACCAGATTCAGCCTCTCATAGATGCTGGCTACCATGTCATTGCCCCCGACCAGCGCGGGTATGGCACTACAGATCAACCGGAAGCTGTGGAAGACTATGACGCGCATCATCTCAGCGCTGATCTCACAGGTTTACTGGACCATTATGGTTACGAGGATGCGCTGTTTGTTGGGCATGACTGGGGGGCAATTGTATTGTGGAACCTGGCCATGCTACACCCGGCCAGGGTATCAGGACTGATTCAAATGAGCGTTCCTTTTATGGAACGCGGTAAAACCGAATGGGTAGGGTTTTGGGAATCCATGCTCGGTCCTGACTTTTATATTGTTCATTTTAATCGGCAACCCGGTGTCGCTGCGACAGCATTTGAAGCCAATACCCGAAACTTTCTAAATAACCTTTATCGAACCGAGCAGTGGTTGGAGAAGCCCAAGGACTATGGTTCCGGAATGCCGTTTATAAAAATGGCTGAAGATACAAACCCCGCTGGCCGTGCTCTTTTAAGCGATAACGAGCTGGATATATTTGTACAGGGATTCAAAACCAGTGGGTTTCACAAGCCAATAAACTGGTACAGAAATTTCACTCGAAACTGGGAAACCATGGCCGATGTACGCCAACAAATCGACCAGCCCGCACTTATGATTTACGGAAAGCATGACATGGTGCCTCCATCAGAAAACCTGGCTTCGTTTGTTCCAAATGTAGAAATAGCAACCCTGGAATGTGGGCACTGGATTCAACAGGAAAAACCTGAAGAAACCAACAGACTTATGCTGGAATGGCTTAAAAAACACTACCCCGCCTAATTTGATTGGGGCTCTGCCCGAAACCTGAACCGCCTTTTTACAGCACCCAAAATTGTACCAACCACTACAAAAGCAATGGAAAAAAACGTATGAAATATCGACCACTGGGCCGCACAGGTGTTCGGGTAAGTCAAATTTGCCTCGGTACAATGATGTTCGGCGGTAAAACCGATGAAGCTGAATCTTTTCGTATGATCGATCATGCAATAGACCAGGGCGTAAATTTTATCGACACAGCCGACGTCTATGCCGGGAATGAAAGTGAGCGCATCGTTGGAAAGGCGCTCAGCAGAGAGAACAGAAGAGAGAACATTATTCTCGCAACCAAGTTCAACTTTGCTCGCCCTGCAGACATCAATGCGCAAGGTCTAAGCCGTCGTCACGTCATCAATGCATGCGATGCATCACTGAAAAGACTAAAAACTGACTGGATTGATCTTTACCAGATGCATCGTTGTAACTCAGCCGTGCCAATTGATGAAACATTACGCGCCCTGGACGATCTCGTTCGCGCGGGTAAAATTCGATATATAGGGGGGAGCATGTTCCCAAGTTGGCGAATCGTCGAGTCCCTCTGGATTGCAAAGGAACTAGGCTTGAATCGTTTGATCTGCGAACAACCAGCCTACCACCTGCTCGATCGAACCGCAGAACGCGAAGTTATTCCAGCGGCTCAATCATTTGGGCTTGCGATCATTCCCTGGGGGCCACTCTGTGGGGGGTTACTATCCGGAAAATACTCTCGTAAAACAACCGTCGAAGGTGCGAGATGGCAGGATGGGAAAGACAATCTTAACCGTCGTGCCTCGAAACAGACCTGGAAGGTTCTTGACCAGATTCAGGAAATGGCCAACAGCAAGAACTGCTCAATGTCGCAATTGGCGCTCGCATGGAACATGGCCCAACCAGGTGTTACAGCGCCGATCATCGGCCCAAGAACCTTCGAACAGGTGGAGGATAATCTATGCGCAATACAGGTAAAGATGACTGCTGAAGATTTCGCGAAGATAGACGAACTCGTCCCCCCCAAAGGGTATGTCGTTCGTTACTATGATGAAGCAAACGCAATTGACTTCAGACCTCACAAACATCGGAGTATTGTGTAGCCAATGAACGCAGGCTAATTTGTATCCAGGAATGGCGAAACCCTCCATAAACCTGGCTTAATGCGTAGCACACCTACATCAGTGTTTGGGCAGCACCTATAATTCCACCTAGCACCATAATGGCGGTGGGTACAAATGTAAGCATAAAACCCAGCCCTCGAGAAGCAGGGTCTGAGGTATAAGATTTTAGATAGATCAGGCGTCCAATTAAATATACCACCCCCAGACCAGCTGCCCAAAGCGAATCCACGTAAACTGCGAACGCATACATAGCTGGAAGAAACATAACCAATTGTTCCAGGGTATTTTGATGTACCCGAAAGTAGCGTTCAAACTCTTCATTTCCACTGGTCGCAGGCGCTGCAATTCCCGTGCGCCCCCGAGCCTTACCTACCAATATTCCAAAAACCAGGAATTGAATAATTGCTAACATCGCAATAATAGTTGGGTATTCCATGCATGTGCTCCCTGTTTACTAAATTTCTTGTTAAATTTTTCGTAGCATAAAACTGGCATTAGCCTCAACCAACAGCACACCGTCTGAGGCTCGTAGAATACTCCCCTGCATCACAGCTAATGGTCCTTTACGTTTTATCATACGCCCTTCAAGAAGAATAGGCGTACCGACCGCAACCTGCTTGCGATACCGAACTTCCGCCCTGGCGGTGAAACAAGCTTCGCCCTGTAACCACAACCAGTTTGCCATAACATCGTCGAGTAAACTGAATAAAATACCGCCATGCGTGACATTGTCATACCCCATCTGGTCTACTCCTGGTGTAAACTCTGCACAACACACATCCTCTTGCATTTGGAACTCAACCTTTAGGCCGCTGCTATTGGCAGGACCACAGACAAAACATGAATTCGCACTCTTCTCAAATGCCACGATTTATACCCCCTCTTTTATACCAGACACACTCAGGTTAACGGTTCATGTACCAACAGTTAAGTATCGATTTTATAGCGAAACAACTTGATTCCCATTCCGCTGTGGAATTATCACCGCACAGTTTTTCACGCCACGCCGCCGTTGCAGTGATACTAAGAGAGAAGGCAGATTCAAAAGTGGATATCCTTTTTATTCGCCGCGCAGAACGTGCTGGCGATCCATGGTCAGGTCATATGGCTTTTCCTGGAGGGCATCTTGAAGCAGAGGACGCAAGCCTAAAAATTGCGGCAATACGTGAAACCAGTGAAGAAATAGGCATCGATCTGTATGCCACTAAATATCTGGGCCCTCTGGACCATCAAGATGCAAATCCCAGAGGCAGAAAGCTGAATATGCTAATTGCCCCCCATGTGTTTGTTCTGGAAAGTGCGCAAACTCCGACGCTTAACTATGAAGTTGCAGAAACAGTCTGGACGCCCCTGGAACCAATCTATTCAGGAGACAATCACACTGTCGAGCACCGTCTGTTGGGAGGTCAGGACACGCCCTTTGGAGGATACCGCATACAAGGTGAGCACTTTGTCTGGGGCCTGACCTATCGTATGCTGCATTCTTTTTGCAGCACAATCAATTCTAACTGGATGCCACCCACCTAGGCAGATTTCGCATAACCAAAATAATCCGCAATTGCCAAACCTGTAGCCACGCTTGTAAAAGGATCATGCACTACCACTTTTCCTGGAAACCGTGCTTCAAGCATTCCAAGTACTGCAGGAATGAGAGAAGAACCGCCCGTACGCAGGACAAGATCAATATCCGAATACTGTAAACCGGCATTTTCAAGCGTCTCATCAACAGTACGACCAAATATCTCAAGTTGAGGTGCTATCAGAATTTCAAATTCAGATCGCGTCAGGTGCACTTCAACATCAATCTCCGGAATATCCAGTACCGCGCTTTCATTTGATGATAACTTTGCCTTGAATTCCTTTATTTTTTGAAAAACAAGATAACCGTAGTTTTGCTGGATCAACTCTCTTAAACGGCTGAATTTTTCACGCGCAGGACCTTCCTGCTCCAGACACTCCATAACAGGGGTAGTGTATTTATTCTGGTTAAGCACATAAGTGACAGCCCAATTTAACAACATGTCTGCATATTGTTTAAATGGAAACTCGGTTTCTATTTCTTTGTCCTCTCCACGCCGAACCCAGATCTCCCCCTCGCCAAGTAAGGGAAACAATAATTTGCGAAATATCGCCTGATCAATATGATCGCCTCCCAAGCCTGTACCATGTGTCGCTATTACTTCGAATTCTCCCGCAACGTGACGACGTAAGACACAGGTATCCAGGGTCCCACCCCCAAAATCAACTGTTAGAACAGTGCGGCCTTCGGCTCTGGGGTTAGCATGCAGGTAGCTTACGGTGGCCGCGATGGGTTCCGGATAAAAATCGTAGGTCTTTATTCCAGCATGTTCATACGCCTCACCCAGCCTGCTAAGCGCCAGCTTGTTGTGGTGTTCATCCTGGCCTTCAAAATTAACCGGGTGTCCAAGACAGGCATGACTAAAATTCAGTGCCTGCTTTTCGATACTCTTTCTGATTCTCAACAACATAGGGGTAATGAGCGCTACCGGCCGAAAAGCATGGTCAAACACCATCAGGCGCTTCAGGTTCTTATTGCCCAGCAAACGTTTCACACCACGAAAAAGCCTGCCTTGCAAACCTGAATCTGTATGCGGAAGACCATATATTTTCTTGGTTATCGTCTCTACCGGCTTGGGGTTATCCACGCTGTAATCACCAACCAGCATGCTACTTTCACCGATGACTTCAGGAATCATTTCAACCGTTCTACCTGAGTTATCTTCTATGTAGCGGTTGATGGCAGCTTGACCCGTTTTACTTTGTAGCTCTTTATCAATATAAGTTGCCGAAGGCATGATGTCCTGGTTATCCTCCAACTGAACCAGACGCACTGTTTGTCCATCAAAAATTGCTGCAGCACTGTTTGTAGTACCAAAGTCGACACCAATACCAAGATTGGACCGACCGGATTTTTCTCTAGATTCGTCTTTCATTTCAAACATGGTCCTTCTGTTCTTTGACAGGGGCGATCAATACCCCGCTAGACAAGTATTTCTGAACATCGTCTTCACCTTTGCCCAGCCAATCCCGCAGCACTACAACATTGTGTTCTCCCATTGCCGGTGCCGGGCCTCGAATACCAGATTCTGCTCCGGAAAAACGGTAAGGTGACTGCACCACAGGACGCGTTCCACCTTCCTTGTTATCCACCTCAACAATACTGCCGCGGTGTTTTACCGTTGGCTGATCCCGAATAGTCGCAATATCCCTAACGTCGCCCCAGGCTAAATTCATACCGCTAAGCGCATCTATTAGTGATTTTCGGTCAGGTAACTCCCTGATAAATTTCTGTGCAGCTGCCCTTCTCAAGCGTATTTTGTCTTTTAGCGGTGCACCCTCGGGTGTTGGATCTTTCATATCGCAATCTTCCACGAGTTTTTTCCAGATATGTCGAAAGTCTCCCGCGATGATTACCGGGCCTGTAACGGTATCCCATATCTCCGGTGGCATCGCTCGAGTTGCTGCTGAATCTTCGAGAGCATAGTGCACCTGGTCATCGTTTATCAGGGATGCATCAATCATCGCCAGATCAATATGCTGGCCTGCGCCGGTCTGCTCCCGCATGTACAGGGCGGATAACAACCCCACCAGGCCATGTAAAGATGCATTCGTGTCGGCAACCGGCACAGCAATGTCTGTATATTTTTGGCCACTTGCACCGGCATTTATCAAACCTGACTGTCTGGCAACCAGCCCAATTTCAGCGTGAATAATTGGCGCATAAGCGGCACGAAGTGATTCCGGGCCATTTGCCCCAAAGCCTGAAATAGACAGCATGATAAGGCGGGGGTTAATTTCTTTAAGCGTTTCGTAGCCCAACCCAAAGCGCGGCATTACACTGGGTCGGAAATTTTCCACCAATATGTCTGCCTCTCTCACTAGAGCCTTTACAAGCTCCGTACCACCCTCTACGGACATATCAATACAGATATTGCGCTTACCCACATTTTGCTGATTAAAATATCCTGCTATACCTCCAAATTCTGCTCCCCACAGCCGGGTAATGTCCCCATCTGGCGGCTCTACTTTAACTACGTCTGCACCAAGGTCACTAAGCAATCTTCCTGCCAGTGGACCTGCCAGAACGCGCGACATATCAAGTACCCTTAGCCCTTCAAGGGGATAACTCATACTTTTTCAGCGGCCAGACAAACGCCTGTGCCAGCAAGGCCGCAATAGCCGTTTGGTACTTTAAACAGGTACTGCTGGTGGTAGTCTTCAGCGTAGTAAAAATTCTGCACGGCTTGAATTTCGGTCGTCACGCTACCAAAGCCATCGGCGTTTAATGCCTTCTCAAAACTTACGCTGGAAACTCTTGCGTCAGTCAACTGTGCCTCGGTAGTAGTATAAATTGCAGACCTGTACTGCGTTCCCATATCGTTGCCCTGGCGCATGCCCTGAGTTGGGTCATGTGATTCCCAAAACACGCTCAAAAGTACCGCAAGCTGTATTCGAGAGGGATCAAAGACAACCAACACGGCTTCAGTGTGTCCTGTGCGTCCAGAACAGACTTCCTCGTAAGTAGGGTTAGGCGTAAATCCTCCAGCGTATCCAACGGCAGTACTTACCACCCCTTCCAACCCCCAAAATAATCTCTCAGCTCCCCAAAAGCAGCCCATAGCAAAATATATCTGTTGCAGAGAGCCTGGAAAGGGACCAACAAGCGCAGCATTAAGCACTGCATGTCTATCTGCCACTACTACGGGGGTATCACGACCTGGCAATAACTGCTCTGAACTCGGAAAGCTCTGCATTCCCATACCTGTCTCCATGCAAAATAAAACCAAAAAAAAAACCAGCTGGTATTACAATATAATCTGGAACTGAATACCACTGAGTGCGTTCTAAGCCCTGACACCACGTATATGTCAGGTGTACCGAATCTATAGTTCGTTTCGGCTGCGCATGATATAACGAAATGCCAATGGAGCATCACCAAAAGAATGCAATACACAGCAATTACCAGTCCAGCGCTCACTGAGCCTAGATTAAAAATTCTAACTCTAACACTGATAGCTCTGCTTCTTACATTGGTCTTAGGTGGTTGTTCAGCTCAACAATTGCCACCTGAAGACTACGCGGAACTTGCCAAACAGGCCTCTTTAGGCAATGAGGTATCTGCCACGGAGCTTAAAGCTGCATTTCTCCAGTCGGATGATTTCGCTGAACGACTGGCCAAACTCGCACCGTTGGAAAGGCAGGTGCTTCAGTTAATGGAAGACCAACCCCTGAAACTCGGAGCTATTGGCTCGACCATTCTGGATACTTTCTATGGAAGTATCACCGGTCACATGGCCATGAGAACCTATTACCAGTATCTCGAAGCCGATGATGCTGCGCTGTTGCACGACAAATGGATAACCAGTATCCAGGCTTCCATAGAGCTCACCGGTACTGGTGAAAGCGATCATCCATATGCCGTTCTATCTTCTGTTGAGGCAGATGCTTACCTGAAGCTTAACCAGCTTAGTACAGCAGGTTCTATATATGTAACCAAAGCAGAACAATCGTTGATGTTGCTATTGATTTCTACCGATTCAGACAAGCGCCACAAAAGCGTCTATTTTGATCTGGGAACTGCCTATCAAACTATGCGCGGAGAGATAGAACAACAGTTGAAAGGCAAAAACTTTGAGCCTATATACCTGGTCAACAAACTTGCGCAGGGGGGGGACAGTGCCGCCCAGGCTCTAATCGGAGCAATTCTGGTTCGCGACGAACGCTTTGAGGATGCCATTCGCTGGCTCAATCTATCTACCCGCTCTGGAAATGTTCTGTCAACGCTGATGCTGGCACGTATATTCCAGGTACAGGCTCGATCCCTGGATGGTGAACTGCGTGATGAAGCGCTCGAAGTAGCACTGGACCACTATCTTAGAGCTATCGCACAAGGCTCCGATGAAGCCATGTATGTACTGGGTCAACTATACCTGAGCGGGATGTATGGAGAAGACAACCAAACATCCGGGCTAGCGCTGCTATTTCAGTCAGCCGATCTGGAAAATACTTCTGCGATGTTAGCGCTGGGTTTTTATTACCTGAATAAGGATTCAGACGATTATGATCTGGATAAATCAGAAAGTTATTTTTATGCCGCCGCAGAGCAAAACCATGACGGAGCCCAGATTCAACTAGCGCGGTTTTTAATCTTTGAAAAACGCCCTTTCAGCAAAAATGCACTGCGCTGGATCAGGGAGCTCTCAAAACAGGATCACCCCGAAGCTCTAATTTTACTTGGCAATCTGTATGCTCGCGGTGGCGAAGTAAAACAAAACATTAAGCGCGCTTTTCGTAGTTATCAAGATGCCGTAAAGGTCGCTCCAAACAATGCAGCTATTGTGAATGAAGTTGCCTGGACACTGGCAGTGACTGAGCTTGAAGCACTAAAAAAACCGGACTATGCCTTCGAAATTATGAACCATGTCATGGTAAAAGACAGCAACGCTATGCAAAACGCGGCCTACCTCGATACATTTGCAGCAATCTGTGCAGCAAGGGGAAATTTTAAACGCGCAATTGAATTGCAAATACTTGCCATTCAATTTGCCGAAGAAGGCAAGCAAATGAATGAATTGGGTGTTCTTAAAGAGCATCTGGATGATTTCAAAAACGACCGGGTTATTATTGACGCCGTACCCTGATCGCAATCCATGAACTTTGATGCCATCTTAACAAGTGAAACAGTTCTACTCGATTTGCGGTCTCCTGAAGAGTTCAGTAAAGGTGCTTTCCCAAACAGTGTGAATCTACCCCTTCTGGATGACGAGCAACGTAGACAGGTGGGTATTTGTTACAAAGCTCACGGTCAGCAGGCGGCGGTAGATCTGGGCAACCAGCTTATTAATCCTGAACTTAAGACGGCTCGAATACACCATTGGCTGAACGTGCTTAACGAACACCCCGACGCGCTTCTTTATTGCTGGCGCGGTGGGCTGCGCTCCAGGACGGTTAAACGCTGGTTGTCCGAAGCCGGACGGGAGGTACCTGTTATACCAGGCGGCTTCAAAGCACTGCGATCCTGGTGTCTGGACTACTTTGAAAACTTGCCAAAGCAACAGGAATTTTTGATTATTGCTGGTCGCACCGGTTCCGGAAAAACCCCTTTTATAAATCAGTTTTTCAATTCAATTGACCTTGAAGGGCTTGCCAATCATCGCGGTTCCGCATTTGGACGAAAAACCTCGGAACAACCGAGCACCATAAATTTTGAACACGCACTGGCAATAGCCCTGCTCAGGATTGACACCCAACAAAGCATTATCGTTGAGGACGAAAGCCGTATTATTGGCCGGCTGGCGATACCCCAAAGCCTGTTCAATCGAATGAGCGAAGCGCCTGTACTGGTACTGGAAAGCACTTTGCAGGAACGAAGTCTGCGCATATTTGAGGAATATGTAGCCCAGCCCCTGTTAAGCCACGACAGTACCCGGGAACAACTGCAAAACCGCTACCTGGCTGCCCTGGAACGCATAAAACGCAGACTGGGCGGGCAACGCTGTGCAGATATTACCGAAAGTCTGCAGCAAGCCTTTGCTCTGGAGGCGGGTGAAGCTGAGTTTGTTGCAAACCATTTGGTCTGGATCGAAAAGCTACTTAACTGGTACTACGACCCTATGTACGATTATCAACTCTCACGCAAACAGGATCGGGTGATATTGACGGGTGATTGTTCTACTATTGAAAGCTACTTACGTCAGAGAAATTGAATTCATGCGCTCTTCATCTATAGCCACATTATTCGCGTTGCTAATTCTCCAGGGTTGTGACAATTCACCCACCCAAAGCACTCAAGAGACCACAGTTGTTCCGGAGAGCGCCCCCGCTATAACTATGGATCCAGAGAAAGCACTCCGCCTGCAACTACTTAATGCCAAACCCGGAGATGTAATCGAAATTCCGGCTGGAACAATTGCCATGACGCGCAGTCTCATTCTCAACGAAGATGGTGTGACCATACGTGGTGCCGGTATGGATAAAACGATCCTGTCTTTCAAAGGACAGCTTGCGGGAGCTGAAGGTCTACTGGTAAACGCCAGCGACTTCACCATAGAGGACATCGCCATAGAAGATGCTCGTGGCGATGCTTTAAAAATAAACGAAGGCAAGAATATCATTGTGCGCCGCGTTAGAACCGAGTGGACCAACGGCCCAGACACCAACAATGGAGCATACGGGATTTATCCGGTTCAAACTGAAAACACCCTGATCGAAGATTCTGTAGCAATCGCGGCATCGGATGCCGGAATTTACGTTGGGCAATCCAGAAATGTAATCGTGCGCAACAATCGCGCCGAGTTTAACGTTGCGGGAATCGAAATAGAGAACACGATAAGTGCAGACGTTTATGGCAATACGGCGATCAACAACACCGGTGGCATTCTGGTTTTCAATATGCCCGATTTGCCACAACCCGGATACGCTACACGGGTATATAACAACACTATAAGCCACAACAATACGGCAAATTTTGCTGCCCGTGGAACCGCTGTAGCCGGGGTACCTGCAGGTTCGGGCATCGTAATAAATTCAAATGATCAAGTTGAGATTTTTGACAATCAAATTAGCGACAACCAAACCGCTAACATTATAATCAGCAGCTATTTTTCTGTGGGTGAACCCATATCACGCAAAACGGCGGATGCTTTTGATCCTTACCCGGAATCTATCTTCATCTACGGTAATAAATTTAGTGGCGGTGGAAACAAACCCGACGGCGCAGAACTCGACGCACTTCGTATTGCGGTATACGGCGAGTCGGGGGCTTTTCCAAATGTGTTGTGGGACGGGGTGGTAAACTCAGAAAAATCAGTCGACGGTGTATTAAACCCCGAATTTGCGATCTGTCTGGGTGACGAGGATACAGGTATTATCAATCTGGACAACGGCAATGATAATAAAAACCTGACGTCTGACGGTACAAATCATAAGTGCACTCTGGAGAAGCTACCCGCTATTCAATTAGGCGCTTTGCTAAGTTCAAGCTAGTTTTGTCTTGTTCTGGCTATAGTTATGTTCGCAGGTTCGTATACACAGCTCTGGTTGCAGGACTGTGCCTGGTAAGTGCCTGCACGCAAGAATCACATACTTATTCTGTTAAGTTATTTGCCACCGAAGAGACTCCGCCATTGCTTTCGAACTGGGGGGTGGTGCAACGTGAGAAAGGTAAACTCAAGTTAGGAAAAAACGTACTCCCTTTCGATCTCAACACACCACTGTTTACCGATTATGCTCACAAGCTGCGCACAGTATGGATACCGCCCGGTAAATTTGCTCAGTTTAGTCCGGACGACAATTTCGACTTTCCACTTGGGACAATTCTTTCCAAAACCTTTTATTATCCTCGTTCCACGCAGGCAGCTTCCTCACCAACAACATTACTAGCTAACGACGACTACTCCACAGACTTCACCAGGCATGAACTGGATTTGGACAAAGTGTATTTGGTTGAAACGCGTTTGCTTGTACACCAGAAAAGCGGCTGGCAGGCCCTGGCATACATATGGAATGAAGCACAGAACGAGGCCCGACTGGAAATAGCCGGTGATATCAAGACCCTCACTCTAAAAATGGCAAATGGCGACACAAATAATTTTTACTACGTAATACCAACGCGGAATGAGTGCGCCAGCTGTCACGCCTCTGATCACACCTCTGGAAAACTCGTACCAATCGGAACTAAAGCCCGTCACCTGAAGAAGATCTACAGGTACTACAATTCTGAAACCAGTTCCGCGCCCGCTAATCAACTCATAACCTGGCAAGCAAAAGGATTGCTGGATGGTCTTCCCAATATTGACTCGGTGACAAGCAATGCACAATGGAACGCAAGTTCCAGGGATCAGCTAACTCACCGGGCAAGATCCTATCTGGATATAAATTGCTCTCATTGTCACAATCCAAAAGGACCGGCAGATACATCAGGGCTATTCCTACATATGGCGGAATTAACTCCACGAAGACTCGGAAATTGTAAACCTCCTGTAGCAGCAGGACGAGGATCTGGAAATTTTGAATTCGCTATTGTTCCTGGTAAGGCAAATCAATCCATACTGACATTCAGAATGCAGAGTATTGATCCGGGCGAGATGATGCCCGAGCTGGGTAGAAGCACTGTTCACACAGAAGGCCTGGAACTCATCAATGAATGGATAAATTCACTGCCAGGTGATTGTGTGTAAAATAGTGCTTTTAGGGTAGTCGAGAATGAAAGCGTGAACCACTACAAATTATTACGCCTGAAGCCAGCGACACTGGCTTTGGCCATTGCAATTTCGGGACAAAGTATGCTGGCCAAAAACATGGATCCCATTGAGTGGTGTTCACGTGCCGGTTCTGAACCTGCACGCATTACCTGTCTGGAGGAGGCCCTAAGAAACAGAACGGGACAGACTCCAGATGTGATAGGAACACCAACAGACAAACCTGGCATTTCACAGCCTCGCGCAGAAACTTCAACCAACAAAAATCCGTCTACAACACCAGTGGAAAGCAAGAAAACCTTCAAAGAAACTTTGCTCGATAAACTTGGCAGAAAAGAATCTAGAGCCCGCAGGAATGAGGATACCGAAAGGAACGAACGCCTTACAGCCCACGTTTCTTCCTTCAAGTTTGTAGGCTACAAAAAGCTTTGGATAAAACTCGATAACGGCCAGATCTGGCAGCAGAAAAAATCTGATCGATCGACTCTGGGCGCAAAATTGAAGCGCTTTGAGGAGTTTGATGTAGAGCTCTGGCAAACAGGCTTTGGTGGCTACCGACTATACATTCCGGATATAAACAAAACCCTGTCAGTCAATCGCCTGAACTAGGAGTAAAGGGGTCGGGGTAAAGTGCCAGAGTTAGCGTGGTCAAACAGCCAGCGAAAAATTTTGCTCTGGCACTTTACCCCGACCCCTCCCTTCTTCTCTGGCACTTTACCCCGACCCCTCCCTTCCACTCCCCAAAAAAAAGGGTGTGTCCAAAGACACACCCTTTTAGTTACTTCTGTAAAACTTTCTTACAGTGAGATAGACGCTGTTACAAAGAAGGTACGACCGAAAAAGTCATAACCGGAAGATGCAACTGCGTTGTTACGTTGACCAGGCTGACGTGCGTGGATTCGAGGTGGATCCTCGTTCCCCAAATTGTTAACACCAGCCGTCAGTGCCCAGGTATCTTTGGAATACGTTAAAGCAAGATCTGTATACCAGGTAGACCCGATGTGATCCAGGTCCCGCGCCATGGGACGACCGAGGAACAGGAAGCTAGGTCTAAGCACATTATTGCCTTCATCGTTTCTGCCTTTACCGATATAACGGTTTTCCATAAACAGAGTCCAGTCTTCCCATGCCAGTGACAGGGTAGAGGTTGCCTTCACCTTAGGCGTACCAATCTCACCGAGATTATCATCCCGGTCTTCAGGCGTGAAGGTTTCTATTTCCTGCTCCGTCTGAACGGTCCACGCGGTAGACCAGGTCAGGTCAACACCCATATCTTCAAATGCATAGATAAAGCGGGTATTAATATCAAATCCTTTCGCGGTACCTTCGCCAATGTTGAAGAAACTTGCGTCAACAGAATTGATGATGTTACCGGTAGGAGTCGAACCAGGACGAGTAATCAGATTACAGAACGGACTTGTGAGATTCGGAAATTCCGCATCGCCAAAACACTGTCCAATTATGAAAGCAGCGTTAGGCTCTGCAACTGACGATTCAATCTGGATATCCCAGTAACTTACTGCAATATCAAAATCAAAGGCATCACTCCAGGGCTGAGAAAACTTAACCGTGAAGGTAATGGAATCAGAAGTTTCTGGATCCAGTTGTACGTTACCACCAGTAGATACTGGAATGGTGGTCACACCTTGGGTACCCAGGGGGGTCGAATCCAGGTTTCCATCATTATCGGTATCAGTAAACACTACACCTGAAAGTACACAGTTGTTCACCAGCGCCTGAAATACCGGGTCACCTTGCCCACCCGTACCGTCAAGCAGGGTCTGGATGTTGTTGCTCAGACAGGGATCATTACCACCGCCAATACCTCCACCCTGGTCAGCGAGAAACTGCTCACGCAGGTTTGGTGCACGGTAGGATGTACCGATGGTTCCACTCATTGTCATGTAATCAACAGGGCTGTATGACAAACGCGCCCGATAAGTGAACTCACTACCAAAGTTGGATTCGTCGGTATAACGTCCGGCCAAATCCAGGCTGAGGTCTTTAGCGTAATCCTTGTCTTCCAGAATAGGAATACTTATCTCACCGAATACTTCCCAGATATTTCTGGAACCTCTGGTTTCACCTTCCTGCAGTGGGTTTTCCGCCGCATTAAAGCCCTTAACACCAGTGATATCGTTCTGGGAATTGATACGGTCTTTGCGATATTCACTACCGATAGCCGCTGCAATTACACGTCCGTCGCTGAATTCATAAACGTCACCAGTAGCAATCGCACTACCAATCCATTGTTCTACAACAGTACGGTTAGTACGGTTACCTAACAGGTAGTCACGCTCGGCATCGCTAGAGAAAACACCATCGCCATATTCGCCACCGGTAAAGATAGAATCTGCATACCAGTTAATAGGCACACAGTCGTTTGCGGTATCAAAACCGAAGAAACCCTGGCTGGGAACACCACAAGTGAGGTTACCGTCAGCATCAAATCGTAGGGTATTGTTAGCCAGGATCAAATTGTTTTCGAAGAGTATGGTCTGAGACTGAAAGCCCGTACCACGGTCATACGAATAATAGACGTCATAAGACCAGCTCGACTCACCAAGATCACCGCGCAAACCCGTTACAAGACGAAACTGCTGACGTTCAATATCACGATTCTGGGGAAGGTCTTCCAGAGTCAGGATAGGTGAGGAAACACCAGTGAACGGGCTTAAAGGGTTGTCGAACATTTGCAACGAACCATCGGCGTTCTGCAGTAATCCACCCATGCCATTTTCCATGGGAATTTCACCGGCCACATCAGGGAATACCTGTTCAACGTCTGCAACACTCAAAAGTTGGCTATTTAGATAGTATGCTTCGAAATACAACTCTTCATTAGACCACCAGTCCATTTGTACCTTACCAGTGGCAACCGCAGAAAAACGCTCAATTTCACTTACCAGGTCTGAACGACGACGCTCATCCTGATCGTTATAGAAATCAATGAGAGGAAAGCGTTCTGTTTCTGAGCTACGTGGCTCAATGCCGGCAGGTGGAGGTGCCAAACTGGCGTTGGTACCAAAGTTTGGTATACCTACGTCAGTTTCGCCCGGAGTATAATAAAGCCAGAATGTGGGTGCACTAGCCACGCCTACGACATTGTCAAAGAATGGGCTGCGATCCTGCGAAAGCACCGTGCCATCTTCAAGCTCATGCAAATACTGGAACGAACGTGAGAAATCACGATCGCCAGTAGTAACACGGCGGCGATCAAAAGATTCTGCGCCAAAAGTGATGCTGGCTCGATCACCAACTGCACCCGCGATGAAGGAAATCGAACGGATATTACCGCCGGGATCACTGGGATTTTCAATATTGGTAGTAATCTCGAGACCTTCGAACTCATCTCTTAAGATCAGGTTAACCACACCCGCAACCGCATCAGCACCATAGATAGCAGACACGCCTTCTGTAAGTACTTCTGCACGCTCTACCATTGCAAAAGGTATCAGGTTGATATCCGGTTGTGCCGGAGCACCCCGTACACCAACAGAGCCCATTCTGCGACCGTTCACCAGCACCAGTGTACGTTCTGGTCCAAGACCGCGCAGATCGATGTTTGAAGAACCTACACCACCGGATGGCGGTGCTTCAGTTGCGTTTGAGTTACCAGCATTACTGCTAAGTGTCGCATCAATCTGCGATCCATTCGCAACCGTTGCGCGTTGCAACAGTTCCGCAATACTGGAAATACCCAGCTGTCGAGCTTTGTTTACTTCAAATACCTGTAGTGGTGAAGCACTTGAGTATTGATCTCGCTTTAATCGAGAACCGGTTACTACAACCTCTTCTACTACTTCATCTTCTTCCGCAGCCTTTACTTCCAGCGGAAGCAAAAACAATACGCATGCAAATGTCATTAGATACGAAAATGGGCGCACAAAGCGCTTAATGGTGACCATAAGTCCCCTCCAAATTGATAACCTCACAATGCAGCATCCGAGAGCCCTTTCATTGCGAAAGTGCTTTGAGTGTCTACTACGAATGTGTCGTTATAGTTATGTGTGGTTTCCCCCACGTATTTATTTCGACTCTCTTTTAGAAGCGTACTGTCCCCAATACCTGCTTTAAAAAGTGGTCCGGTTTCCCGGTCCAACGAACCGTTTGGAACATCATCCAAGGCACGCATTTTTAGTTGCGTTTCCATCAGACAAAGGTCCAGATACTTATTAGACGTGCTCAAAGCCTCCCACCTCAGTAAAAACAAGCAAAATTCACCATTTACGAGCAAAATGGGTAACAAATTCTGTAAAGATCCACAAAATCAAGTAATTAGGGCATTATTAGTGGACCAGCGCCGTTCCGGGCAATCACGCCCTGGTAGAAAGCTGATACATTTATGTATGACCAAGCGAAGTAATCACAAATTGAAACGGATGAAAAAGCCCGGAATCAGAGCCCGTGCTACCAATGCTTACTACACAGCAGAACAAAGCATTCGCAAGCCCGCTACAATTGCGCCACGGATACAGGCTTTCCTGCTAAGCCTGTGGAAAGCGCGGGGAGGCGGCTACTACGGTTTGGGTTATGTCATAACTTTTGTTGGCCTGGAAATATCTCTGTTCTTCTCGGATGTGACTGAAACTGAAGGGGTGACAAATTTCGTCAGCGAACAGGTTGTAGGGCTGATTTTCCGATTTGCCTTTGAATCAATCATCAACAGCTTTTTGGCGCTCATATGGCCCGCACTGCTTATCGGTAAGTTTGGGTCTATGGGAATACTCTTCCTGGCAGGTTCTTTCATCTTGTTTCAATGGGGTGTCAAACCCAGACTGGATGGATGGCTGCAACTTGCCACTGCGGAACAACCCACACAAGAGGAAAATTATAATGACCAGAAACAATAAGCTACGATCCGCTGACAAATTTAGAGTCAATTGCACGGCATTACTGACGATCCTGTTGACTGTTATTTTTACAGCAGTGGGCAGCTTTGCTGGCGGGCTGGAATCCACAACAGAAAAAGCCATCGTAAAAGCCATCGATGACAATCAGGACAAAGCACTTCTTTTGTTGGAAAAAGTGGTCAATATAAACAGCGGATCTTTGAATATCGTGGGCGTGCGAGAGGTTGGTAAAGTATTTATGCAGGAGTTTGAAGCTCTGGGTTTTAATACCCGCTGGGTAGATGGAGCGCAATGGAACCGGGCGGGACATCTCATCGCCGAATATGGCGACAAAGGCAGTCATTTTTTAATGATTGGCCACCTGGATACCGTCTTTGAAAGCGACAGCCCTTTTCAGGGATACACGCGCACTTCTGACACAAGCGCCACCGGTCCCGGGATCGTGGACATGAAGGGTGGCAATGTAATTATTCTTGAATGTCTTAGAGCTCTGAAACTGGCGGGCGTTTTAAACCAGATGACCGTCAGCGTTGTATTAATAGGCGACGAAGAATCCTCTGGTAGACCCCTTAGCGAGAGCAGGGATCTACTTATCCAGACCGCCGATCGCTCAGATATAGCATTGGCATTCGAAAACGGTGACAGCAATCCGGCGACTGCAGTAATTGCAAGACGCGGGTACACTGGATGGCAACTGGACGTTCGAGGGACTCCGGCCCATAGCTCGCAGATTTTCACCGAACAAGTAGGCTACGGCTCAATATACGAAAGTGCGCGCATACTCACGGGTTTCTATCAACAGATGGATGCTGAACAGTTCCTGACCTTTAACCCCGGCATTATTCTAGGTGGGACCACTGTGAATTATGAAAATGAAACGGCCAGAGGCAATAGTTTTGGGAAAGCGAATATTGTTGCAGAATCCACTGTAGTTACTGGCGATCTAAGGACAATTTCTTTAGCACAACTGAATTCGGCTCAGCAGAGAATGCAAGCCATCGTGCAAGCCAATTTACCAGGAACCTCGGCAGATATAACTTTTACGGCGGGATATCCGGCACTGGCTCCAACCCAGGGCAATCGCAAATTACTGGAGTTTTACAATGCAGCCAGTCAGGATCTGGGGCTGGGTGAGGTGACTGCCGTTGATCCAGCCAGAGCTGGTGCAGCGGATGTGTCGTTTACAGCAGGGCTCGTGGAAATGGCCCTTGATGGCATGGGAATGATGGGCTCCGGTGCGCATACAGTAAAGGAAGAAGCTGATCTTCCCCAACTTCAGTCCCAGGCTAAACGTGCAGCTGTACTGATGTATCGCTTACGAAACCGCTACGCTTCTACTACCGATTAGCAATGACTAGTGCTTGTGGTCGTGACCATGAGGACGGGCACGCAGTTTGGCAACTTCAAGTGAGAGCACATTACCAGCAAGCAGTTTTTTATCGGCCAGCAAGCTTTCAAAGGCAAGCAGAAATAAATCATAGTATTCATACATTTCAGAATCGCTTTTATGGGCTGATTCCCACTGATCAATAGCTTCTATCAAGCGCTGCCTGAATTCATCCCAGGAATAAAGACCTGAAACACAAAGGCTACGGGCCATTCCGAATACACGTCCTTGCCATGGCGCCTCAAATACAAGTTCACCATTACTCAGAGGTGGAGCGAGCTGGTTCGGCAGCTCAAATTCTGTAGCGCTCATAAAGCCAGCAGCTCCACCCCAATCATGCTATCTCTGGTCACCAGCGCGGCAAGCTCAGCTTCGTTTAGCCTATCAGTGTTGGCAGGTCTCTGTGGTAAGACCATATAACGAATTTCAGCACTGGAATCCCAGACCTTAACCAGAGTTGATTCCGGCAGAGTAACACCAAATTCTCCCAGCACCTTACGAGGCTCCTTTACCACTCTTGAGCGATAAGCAGGATCCTTATACCAGCGCGGTGGTAATCCAAGTACCGCCCAGGGATAACAGGAACACAGAGTACACACTACAAGATTGTGCTCATCCGCGGTGTTTTCCTTTACCACCAGTTTTTGCACCTCCCCTTCGCCAAACTTAAATGGCTGCATGGCACGCGTTCCATCTTCAAGCAAAGCAGTTTTAAAATCTGCGTCACACCAGGCTTTGGCAACCAATAACGCACCATTTAAGGGGCCGGTACGGCTGTTGTACTGTTGGATAATACTGTCAATCTGGGCTTCGGTAACCAGACCTTTTTCGCGCAGCAACAACTCAATAGCTTCTGCCCTAATCTCCTGTTCCGGATGTTCACTCATCGTTGACGCCTTTTAAATAGGATTCGAAAAGATCAAGGTGGGTGAAAGATCCAGATTCTGCTTCATCGCCCCACAACTCGAGCCCGGAAAACTCCACGGTGTATAAATATTGTGGCTGCTCACCACAACCATGCGCATTAGTATCCGGAAATACCCAGGCGTCATGCAGGTCTACAATTTTACCGCATTTATCCCGCGCATATGCGGGTAATCGGGTATGTGTTTGCGCCTCTACAGAAAGTGTTCGAACCCAATCCCCCGCTTGGTAGCGAGGTGGCGTATCCAGTGCGCGCGAGGCACCCGAGCTGGATTCACGTAATACTTTTTCCGAAAAAACATCCGCTGGATCTGCTGGCTGCGCTGCAAGCAAAATGGAAATATCTCCACCCAAAACGCTTACCTTATTTGAAATTTGCAGCTGGGTTAATGTGCCCGCTTCTACCAGAAGGTTTTCCAAAGCTCCAAGCCAACGGCCATAATAGCTGTGTTCAAGATAGGCCTTACTATTAATCCGCTCAACCGCATGTCTGAACTGGTCAGTATTGTGGCATAATCCTGCTATGCTGATAGCCCGGATCATGGTGAACACACTCGCTTCCCAGCGCTCGTGAAAAGCCGGTTCGTGAGGCTCCCTGACTACCCCTCCAAACCCAGACACACCACCAAAATCATGAATTCCGTCCACTACCCTGTTGCTCCGTAGTCCGGAAGCAAACCCCGCGCAAAAACCCCAAAACCCTCAACCCATGCCGGGCGAGGATCGAATTCTGAATCGAGCAGAGCCTGGACTAACAAGCCTTCAATCATGGCAGTAAACATACCGGAAAACGCGATAGCGTTAACGGTTCGAATCTCACCCTTCTGCATACCCTCCAGCAACAGATGCGCGATCATTTCGCGTGATGAAGCGTAGGCCATGGACATTTTTTCGCTGGCTTCCTTATGACTCAAAAACTCCAGCCACACATCCAGTAGTGCGCGTGACTCCAGCAACCGATTTAACACCAGTTCGCCCTGCTGGTTTAATATCGATAATACGTCTGTACGCTCTATTCTTGACCATGCGTCAAAAGTTTCGCTTATAAAGAGATCAAATAGTCCTAAAAACAGATCGTTTTTGTTTTTAAAGTGCCAATAGAGAGCACCTTTGGAAAGTCCTGCAGTTTTGGCTATTTTTTCCATGGACGCTCCATGGAATCCAGTACTGGAGAAGCACGTAAGTGCCGCACTCAGAATCTGTGCGCGACGCACTTCTGGTGTTTCATGACGCGCCATACCTGTCTCCACAATTTCGGGAATGCTGCAAGTATACTGACGAGTCAGTTTGACTCCAGAAGTTTTTTAGACTATTGCCCCTTTAATTGAAAGAAATTCGATTAGGAGCGGGATACTGCTGGAACTATATCCATATTTTGTCGCCGCAGAAAATGCGCATTTCGTCTGAATGAGTCTGACAAAAAGTCCATCAACACCTTAATGCGTGCAGCAAAGCGCAAATCCGGGTGCGTCAATATCCAGATATCAAAACCGGGTTCATATATCTCTTCCGACAACCGCACCAAACCAGGTTCCAGATCGGCGATACCGCACGGGAGAAGCGCCATCCCTACACCCGACTTAACCGCTGATAGTTGTAGCAATACGCTGTCGCAACTGGTGCGCATGGGAACATCCGGATAAAGATTCTGTTTTATCGAAACTACCTTTCCACCCGCCTCTTCCCATCCAATCCAATGACATGTTTCCGGGTTTTTTTCCGGATCATGTTTAGCCAGATACGCTTCATGTGCATACACACCCAGGCTATAACTGCCCACATGCCGGCCGATCAGATCTTCCGGGGGGCTGGATGTTACCCGGATAGCAATATCTGCCTCACGGCCAGCAATATCCAAAGTTATGTGTGATGGAATGAAGACCAACTCAATGGCCGGGTATTTTTCAGTGAATTTTGCAAAATCTTCCATTACGAAACCCACCGCCAGTATATCGGGCATGGTAATGCGAACTTTTCCTTCAAATTTCTGGTCACTGCCTTGCACCGCCAGCTCCAGGTTATTCATTTCCAACTGAATACGCTCAGCGTGCTCAAGTACCATTGTGCCTTCAAGAGTAAGTTCCAGACCACGTGGAGTGCGCGAAAATACCAGTGTTCCCAGCTCCCGTTCCAACTGTTCCACCCGGCGAATAACGGTGGAATGATGCAGACTCAAGAGCTCCGCCGCAGCTCGAACAGACCCGCCGGATGCCACAGCACGCATAATTTTCAATCCGTCCCAACTAATCTGCGCCATAAAATATCCCTCAGACCCCGAATCTAAAGGCCCAGCAGCAACGGTGCGAAAACGCGACAGCCTGTTGCAGATCTGGGCATTGCTCGAAAGAAAACTCAGTGTTACTAATAGTAACACTTAATACAAGCCCCAAACCGAGGTAAACCACATGAGACCCCAAAAACTGCTTATTGCTGCAACCGCTATGTTTGCCGGTACCCTTGCTGTAAATGCCGGAACCTATAGCAACTCTGTTAACGCCTGTGAGGACGCGATTGGCGACCGCCTGGGAATTACTGAGATCGAAGCACGTTACAACATCAAAAAAATCAAGACCAGAGGTCGATTTCAAGATATCAATTTCAAGATCAGTGTTTTTGATGAAAGCCACCCGGTACAAAGTGTAAAGGTAAAATGCCGCGCCAAGCCTTCAGGTGAAATCGTTGCAATAGAGTTTGATCAGGAGTCGCTCCCCGCATCTATGGCACTTAACTAACCCAGGTTAACTGCTGTAATCCTGCGGAACTCACAGGCTAATCCCAACCTGTTGCGTTCTCCATTGATGCAGACGTTCTGAATTTCCTATTCAGGCGCCTGCATTTTTTTTATCATGCTCTCCTCCAAACTTTCGCAGTAACTCTTTTCAGGAGAAGTTAGTAATGCAAGATTTTATTGAACGTATGCCAAAGGCAGAACTTCATGTACACCTGGAAGGCACACTTGAACCAGAACACATATTTGCTCTGGCGCAACGAAACAACCTTAAACTTGAATACAGCACACCGGATGAAGTCATAAAAGCTTACGATTTTCATGACCTGCCTTCATTCCTGAAAATCTACTACGCGGCCATGGATGTGTTAATCACAGAGCAGGATTTCTATGAATTGGCCTACAATTATTTCCTGAGGGCTGCCCAGGACAATATTGTTTATGCGGAACCGTTCTTTGATCCACAAGCGCACACGTGTAGAGGTGTGAATTTTGCAACAATAATTAACGGCATTCACCGCGCGCAGGTTGACGCTGAAAGTAACCTGGGCATCCGCTCGGGACTCATCATGTGTTTTTTACGCGACCAAAGCCTGGATTCTGCTCTGGCACACCTGGAGATGTGTAGTCCTCATCTCGATAAAATAATTGGTGTGGGGCTTGATTCAGACGAACGAGACAATCCTCCGGAAAAGTTTGCTGAAGTATTTCGTAAAGCACGTGAGCAGGGCCTAAAACTTACGATGCACTGTGACGTTAACCAACAGGACATTGTTGGCCACATATGGCAGTGCGTAGATGATATTAAGGTGGACCGTATTGATCACGGTGTTAACGCACTGGAAGACCCGGAATTGTGCGCAAAAATTGTTCAACGCGGACTGGGGTTAACCATTTGCCCGGTATCTAACCGCTTTGTCGTGCAGTCCCTGACAGCGAGTGAAATTCGCAGCATGTTGGATAAGGGTATGAAGGCTACTGTGAATTCGGATGACCCGTCATATTTTCGCGCATACCTCACGGACAACTTTCTTGCCCTGCAAAAAGAAGGCGAGTTCAGCAAAGCCGAAATTGGACAGCTCTGCCGCAACGCCTTTGAGATTGCCTGGATAGATGAGACGCAAAAGCGTATCTATCTCGACAATCTGAATGCCTATCTCAAGGGTTTATGACAATCGAGTACTGCAGATCCATATTGTCAATTTTAGCAGTGAAGGTTTCGACACCCAGGTTGCCCTGTCCAAAATCAGTAGCTAGTGTTTCACTGGCTAGATAGGACGCATGCTTGGTAATTGCGTCTTCAAGTTTCGAAGCTCCACTAAAGTGCAGGCTGATTCGGTCCGAAACCTCCAGTTCCATTTCCTTACGCGAACGCTGCACCCGATTAACAAATTCTCTGGCATAACCTTCATGTATCAAATCATCGCTAAGCGTACAATCCAGAGCCACGGATATCTTCCGGTTTGATACTGTGTTGGTTCCCGGTTTGGCAACACGAAACACTTCAATCTCGTCATTGCCAAAGGTTTCTCCCGCCAGCTCAATCTCACCCCGTTCAAACAGCCCTTCAATTTCAGCAGGTGTAAGGGCCTGTATCAACATCTGGAATTGTTTCATGCGCTTACCCAGCCGCTTACCCAGTTTTGGGAAATTGGGTTTAGTGCGCAATTCGATATAAGCGTCTTCGTCCTGTACGTAACGAATACTTTTGATGTTCAATTCTCGTTTTATAGTGTCTTCCAGAGTGGCAATTTCATCCAGCAACTCCCTGTCCCGATGAATAATCGTCAGTTCACTCAATGGCGTGCGAATACTGATATTTACTGCTTCTCGCTGTTTTCGACCTAACAGTATCACCTGCTGCATTTTGTCCACCGCCTCCTCCAGAAGCGGTTGAATATAAGCTTCTTCCGACTCAGGGTAAGGACATAAATGCACGGACTCAGGTACGGGCTTCAGTCCACTCAAAGCAGCCAGTTCCTGATACATGTGTTCTGCCAGAAAAGGTGCAAATGGCGCCATTGCAATGCTTAGCTCCGAAAGGGCCGAATACAATGTTGAATACGCCGAAATTTTATCAGCAGTAATCTCCTCCGACCAGAAACGGGCCCGATTCAATCGAATGTACCAGTTGGTAAGGTTCTCAATAAACGTAAACAGCTTCGGCACCACGTTAAACAACTGATACTGTTCCATTTCTACGGCTATATCTGCCTTTAGAGTTTGCAGGCCAGAAAGAAGCCAGCGGTCCAGCACGTGATTACCCTGATGATTGCCTTTTTCCGGTGACCAGCCATCAATTGCAGCATAGGTTTTCAAAAAGCTAAAAGCATTGTACCAGGGCAGCAGGGCCCGACGGACCATGTCCTTAACACCGGCATCGGTAAATCGTTGTTCCTCTCCCCGAACCAAACCTGAATTAATGAGGTACAGACGCAATGCATCCGCACCAAACTCTTCCATCAACAAATCCGGGCTGGTAAAGTTTTTCAGGCTTTTGGACATTTTACGTCCGTCTTCTGCCAGTACCAGACCGTTCACAATAACGTTGCGAAAGGCAGGCTTTTCGTACAGCGCAGTTGCCAGCACAGTGAGCGTATAAAACCAGCCGCGTGTCTGATCCAGACCTTCTGCAATAAATTCGGCTGGAAAACCCGCCTCAAATACCTTTTGGTTCTCAAAAGGGTAGTGCAATTGTGCGTAGGGCATAGAGCCAGATTCAAACCAGCAGTCCAGAACTTCCGAAATTCGTTTGTAGACACCAGCTTCGCCATCGATACCAAACTCAATGGGATCTACAAATTCCCGGTGCAGGTCTTCCACCTTTATCCCGGAATACTTTTCCAGCTCTTCGACTGAACCCATACAAATTTGTTGGCCTGTAACATCATTAATCCAGATGGGTAAAGGTGTTCCCCATACTCTGTTACGTGAAATAGCCCAGTCAACGGCCCCTTCCAGCCAGTTTCCAAACCGGCCATGTTTAATATGGCCTGGAACCCAGTGCACTTTTTCATTGGACTCAATCAACTTGTCAGCAAACTGTGTTACACGGACATACCACGAAGGGATAGCGCGATAAATTAGTGGTGTGTCGGAGCGATAACAAAATGGATAACTGTGTTGAATAACGGCGTGATGGTACAGGGCGCCAGATTTCTTCAGGGCTTTAATAATCTCCTTGTCGGCATCCTTTACATACATGCCTGCAAACTCACCAACCTCAGTCGAAAAAATACCATGCAAATCAACCGGACAGGCAAAGGCATCGATTCCCGCCGCAGCCATTACGCGTTTGTCATCCTCTCCAAATGCAGGTGCCTGATGAACAATTCCGGTACCGCTGTCTGTCGATACGTAGTCATCTCCAAGTATCACAAACGCACCTTTGTGCTGCTGATCGATAAAGTAATCAAACAGAGGCTCATATTTTTTACCCATAAGTTCAGAACCCTTACAGGTCGAAAAAACTTCCAGGTTATGAGTAGTTTGGTACTCTGCCAGGCGGCTTGCTGCCAGATAAATGTTTCTGTCGAGTTTGCTGTCGTGTACCTGCACGTATTCTATATCTGCACCGACACATAGCGCCAGATTGGATGGCAAGGTCCATGGTGTAGTTGTCCATGCCGCGACCCAAGCCTCTTCGTCCTTGAGCTTAAACAGTACCGTAATAGCCGGATCCTGAACATCCCTGTAATTTGAACCTGCTTCAAAGTTAGAAAGCACGGTTCCCAACGCCGTTGAGATGGGCATAACTTTCGTACCCTGATAAACGTAGCCCTTATCCCATAATTGCTTAAGCACCCACCACACAGATTCCATGTACTCAATATCCATGGTCTTGTAGTCGTTATCAAAATCCACCCAGCGCCCAATACGAGTAATGGTGGAGCGCCATTGCTGAGTGTAACGCTGAACAATTTTGCGGCATTCATTGTTGTATCCTGCAACACCAAGCGTTTCTACTGCCTGCTGGGAGGACATATTAAGCTGCTTGTCAATCTCATGTTCAATAGGTAAGCCGTGACAATCCCAGCCAAAACGACGCAGCACATATCGGCCCTTCATTGTGAAGTAGCGAGGTACTACA
>Ga0256847_1000093_pt1 | contig 61170 bp, 52 predicted proteins | sample TeddybearmetaG_FD_189099 | JGI IMG/M metagenome (GOLD analysis project Ga0256847, IMG submission 189099) | Hydrothermal vent microbial communities from East Pacific Rise, Pacific Ocean - Teddybear | ecosystem: Environmental > Aquatic > Marine > Hydrothermal vents | place: Pacific Ocean: East... | reverse complement strand
AATACTAAAAAGCATTTATAAAGTATATGCACCTGTATTGCTTTGGGCAATGCGTGCACGAGTTATAGTTGTTGCTACTACAATCGCACTATTTTTAGTTGCCTTTATGGTGTTTAAGGGTTTGGGAGGTGAATTTATTCCAACACTTGAAGAAGGTGATTTTGCTGTGGAAACAAGAGTTATTACAGGTAGCTCATTGAGCAATACTATAAAGGCAACTACTAAAGCAGAAAAAATATTATTGGAGAATTTCCCAGAGGTTTTGCAAGTCGTTTCTAAAATTGGTTCGGGTGAAATCCCTACAGACCCAATGCCTGTGGAAGCTGCAGATCTCATGATTATTCTAAAAGATAAATCAGAATGGGTTTCAGCTTCCAATAGAGAAGAACTGGCTAATAAAATGGCTGAAGCGCTAGAAGTTATTCCGGGAGTAACTTTTGGATTTCAGCAACCTATCCAGATGCGCTTTAATGAGTTAATGACAGGTGTTCGTCAGGATGTAGCAGTAAAAATTTATGGTGAAGATTTAGAACAATTATCAAAATACGCAAGTCAAATTGGTAAAATTGCAGGAACAGTTGATGGTGCAGTAGATGTGTACGTTGAAGAAGTAACGGGTGTTCCTCAAATTGTGGTTGACTACAATAGAGGACAATTGGCAAAATATGGTTTAAATATAAAATCTGTAAACAATACCATTCAAGCAGCCTTTGCTGGCTTATCAAGTGGGTTGGTCTATGAAGGGGAGAAGCAATTTGATTTAGTAGTCCGTTTAGAAGGAAACAATAGGACAAGTCTGAGCGACGTACAAAACTTATATATTATCGGCATAAATGGTCAACAAATACCATTGCAACAGGTGGCAACCGTTTCGATTGTAGATGGCCCTTATCAAATACAACGAGATAACACACAACGACGAATTATTTCAGCTTTTAATGTGCGTAATCGTGATGTTGAAAGTGTTGTTGCTGAGATAAGTAAGAAAATTGATGATCAAGTTAATTTGGAACCAGGTTATAGTATCTCTTATGGCGGTCAATTCCAAAACTTGGTAGAAGCAAGACAGCGTTTGGCAATTGCAGTACCAATGGCATTGTTGCTTATATTTATCTTACTCTTTTTTACTTTTGGTTCGATTAAACAGGGCGTTTTAATTTTTACAGCCATACCGCTATCAGCTATTGGTGGTGTATTTGCACTTTGGTTGCGAGATATGCCATTCAGTATCTCTGCAGGCGTTGGTTTCATTGCTCTTTTTGGTGTTGCAGTTTTAAATGGCATCGTATTAATTGCTGAATTTAACCGTCTTAAAAAGGATGGTATTTCAGATGTTTTCGAACGTATTTATATTGGTACAAAAACACGTTTACGTCCTGTAATAATGACGGCTTCTGTGGCATCGTTGGGATTTTTACCAATGGCACTTTCCCAAACTTCAGGAGCAGAAGTACAGCGTCCTTTGGCAACCGTAGTTATAGGAGGATTAATTACTGCAACCTTTTTGACTCTTGTGGTATTGCCTATTCTCTATTATTATTCAGAAAAAAAAATAAAAATGAAGACGAATAAAACTGTTTCGATGCTGCTATTATGTCTATTTGGTAGTGTGTATTCCATGACTGCACAAACAGAGATGGATGTAAAAATTTATCAGAATCTTGAAGCTGTCATTGAAACAGTATTAAAGAATAATCCAAACGTCAAAATATCAAAATTACAAACAGAACAAGAACGTGCTTTAAAAGGAGCAAGTTTTGACATACCAAAAACTGAGTTTGGTTTAGAATATGGTCAAACAAATAGTGCAGTTGATACTGACACACGACTGAGTGTTAGCCAAACTTTTGCTTTTCCTATACTGTATAGCAAACAAAATAAACTTTCGAAGGCAAGGATAGAAACAAGTGAACTGAACCAAGTGGTGGTTAAGAATGAGTTGATTGCTCAAGTAAAATCGACTTATTACGAGTTGTGGTATCTAAAGAGTAAGCAAAAAGTGTTGTTACAACAAGATAGTATTTACGAACGGTTTCAGTATGCAGCAAACTTACGCTTCAAAACAGGGGAAAGTAATGCCTTGGAACGAGCAACAGCAAATGCAGAATTAGCCGATATTCAAATTGGGTTAAAAGAAAACGCTTCGAAAATTAAAGCCTATCAATTACAATTGCAAAACTTAGTAAATTCAAATAGCATTGTTGACATTAATGTTGGGAATTTAGAAATTAGAACATCGATGCTTTCAGAAGAACGTATTGATTCTTTAAGTATTTCAAAAAATTCATTAGTAAAATTTTATAAGTCGAAAGTGGATGTTGCTGATAGAGAACGTTCGGTCGAATCGGCAAAAATGCTACCCGATATTACAGTGGGTTACTTTAATCAATCTTTTATTGGTAATGGTGAAACATCCAATGGCACACCAACTGTATTCGATTCTGGTAATCGTTTTACGGGTGTACAGTTGGGTTTAAGTATTCCTATTTTTTTTAATTCGCATTCTGCAAAGATTAAAACTGCAAAAATTCATAAAATGGAAATTGAATCACTATTGGAAGTGGTTAGCAATTATACCCGAACACAGCTACAGACGACTATAGAAGCTTTAAAAAAAGACCAACAGAACTTGGAGTTTTATCGCCTCAATGCGTTATCGCAAGCTGAACTATTGCTTAAAAATTCTCAACGAGGTTTCCAAGAAGGAGAAATTGAGTATGTAGAATACGTACAAGGCATTAATAGAGCATTAACGATACAAACCAATTATTTAGGTTTTCTAAACCAATACAATCAAACACTTATTATAATTGAGAAACTAACTTCAAATAACTAAAGCAATGAATTTTACAATATATAAAATAATGTTATTTACTACCCTCCTTTTGGTAATGGGTTGTCAAGATAAAACTCCGACAATAGTTGAAGATACTCACGAATCTGAAAATAAAAGCATAGTGGAATTAACCAATGCGCAGTTAGCCCAAACTGAGGTTAGTATTGGTAAAGTTGAGAAGCGAAAAATAGGTCATGAAATTACAGTTAATGGATTGATTGATGTGCCACCACAAGGCAATATATCTGTAACAGTGCCCTATGGAGGTTTTTTGAAATATACCAATATGCTTCCCGGAAGTAGAGTAAAAAAGGGTCAATTGGTTGCAACAGTTGAAAACCCTAAATTTATTGATTTTCAAAGGGACTATTTAGAAGCATTGTCCAATAATGATTATCTAAAGGCAGATTTTGAACGTCAACAAACCTTAAATAAAGAAGAAGTAACCTCCACAAAAGTCTTTCAAAAAGCGAAGAGTATTTATTTGATAAATAAAGCAAATATTCAAGCATTGGAAAGTAAATTACGTTTAATTGGCATAAATCCTGAAACGGTAAAAAATGGTACTATTTCTTCAGTTGTAAATGTGTACTCTCCAGTCAATGGTGTAGTTCGAGAAGTTTATATAAATAGGGGAAGATATTTTAATCCACAAGATGTATTAATGGACATCACCGATGCATCCGACTTGCATGTTGAACTTAAAGTATATGAGGATGATATACCATTAATTCAAATTGGACAGCGTATTCGATTTAGATTGGCGAATTCCCCTGAAATTTGGATGGAAGCAGAAGTGTTTCTTGTAGGAAATAGTGTTCGTGAAGACAGATCTATTACCATCCACGGACATTTGAAGAAGAAAAATGAAGCCTTATTACCAGGGATGTTTGTTAATGCAAATATTGAAGTGGAAACTCTTGAGCAATATGCCATTTCTGAAGAGGCCATTGTAAGGTTTGAAGGCAAACATTATATTTTTAAATCATTGGGAAAACGCAAAGAAGGTGGACAAACGATGCATGATTTTGAGATGATCGAAATTATAAAAGGAAATGAAGAAGAAGGCTTCGTCGCCTTTACTTTTGCAGATGAAACACTGGATATTACTAAAATAGATATAGTACTAAAGGATGCTTTCACGCTTTTAGCAAAAGCAAAGAACAGTGAAGAAGAAGGAGGTCATGGTCATTAAAAATTAGCTATGAAAAAAATAGAACAACTGTTGGCATCGAAAAATATACGGGTAACAGCAATGCGTTTATTGATTTATAAATTTCTTGCAGAAAACCAAGTTGCGGTAACATTAAGTGATATTGAAATTACTTTTGAAAAAGCAGATCGAACAACTTTGTATAGAACGATTAAAACTTTTGAGGAAAAAGGAATTGTTCATCAAATTGATGATGGCACAGGAATAACTAAATATGCCCTTTGTGAACAAGGATGTAATTGTGAAATTGAAACCGATTTACACTTACATTTTCATTGCAATAATTGCAATGAGACCATTTGTTTGACAGACCACAAAATCCCACAAATCAAAGTCCCGGATGGCTTTGTTTCAGAAAACGTCAACTTGGTTGTAAAAGGTATTTGTGATAAATGCAGTGGACTCTAAAGGCACATCCATTGCAGCCAATTTTATAACACCATTGAAGCAAAGATTAATTGGAAATGAAAAAAAAGAAACTAATTTTAAGAGAATTAAAGCCAAACTCAGGAAATGGAATTAGTCACGAACTTGGCGATAATCATAGTGATCAATCTAATAATATTAAAGCATATATTCCTGCAATAGTAAGCCTTACAATGCTTATTATTGGTATTGCTTTAGACTATTTCGACGTTACTTTCTTCAAAGATTGGATACGAATAGTATGGTATGGAATGGCTTATTTTCCAGTTGGACTTCCGGTGGTGAAAGAAGGATGGGAAAGTATAAAAAAAGGCAATGTTTTTACAGAGTTTTTTTTAATGTCCCTTGCAACCATTGGAGCATTTGTCATTGGTGAATATCCAGAAGGTGTTGCTGTGATGTTATTCTACGCTGTTGGAGAACTATTTCAAAATGCAGCTGTCAATAGAGCAAAGGGAAATATAAAAGCTTTATTGGATGTACGTCCAAAAGAAGCCAATGTATTTAGAAACGGGGGTATGAAAAGTGTATCGCCAGAAATCGTGGCAATCGGTGAAAAAATCCAGATTAGAGTAGGTGAAAAAATTCCGTTAGATGGTATTTTAACTTCAGAAAAAGCATCTCTTAATACAGCAGCTTTAACAGGGGAAAGTAAACCAGATACGATTACTAAAGGTGCTAAAGTATTTGCAGGAAGCATCAATTTGGAAAGTGTTATTAAAGTTGAAGTTACCAAAGAATTTAAAGACAGTTCAATCGCCAGAATATTGGATTTGGTACAAAACGCAACAGCTCGTAAATCTAAAACAGAATTATTTATAAGACAATTTGCACGTGTTTATACACCCATTGTTGTGTTTTTAGCGATAGGCGTTGCGCTATTACCTTATTTTTTCGTAGATGATTATCTATTTAGGGATTGGTTGTATAGAGCATTGATTTTCTTGGTTATTTCTTGCCCTTGTGCTTTAGTGATTTCTATTCCGTTGGGTTACTTTGGTGGTTTGGGTGCAGCTTCAAAAAACGGAATACTATTTAAAGGAGCTTCATTTCTGGATGCTATGACTAAAATAAACACTTTGGTTATGGATAAGACAGGAACTGTGACCAAAGGCGTGTTTAAAATCAAGGAGATTAAAGCTATTGATTGGGACGAAAAAGAGTTTATGAAATACCTAATGGCAATGGAAGAGCAATCGACTCATCCCATCGCTAAAGCTATTTTAGAATACAAAGCTAAAGGGGCAGATTATGAAGCTTCCGCAGTGTCAGAAATTGCAGGAAAAGGCTTAAAAGGTATCGTTAATGGAAAAACAGTTTTAGTAGGTAATAAAGCTTTAATGACAGCTAACGACATAGAAGTCATAGAGGAAACAGAAACTATTGTAGAATCGATAGTTTTAGTTGCTATTGACAAATTATTTGCTGGCTATGTGGTTATTGCTGATGAGTTAAAAGAGGATGCTAAAGAAACCATCATCAACTTACAGAAAGTAGGTATTGCTAATATAATGATGCTTTCAGGAGATAAGGATTCCATTACTCAAAAAGTGGCTTCCGAGTTAAATATTAAAATAGCCAAAGGCGGATTATTACCAGAAGATAAATTAAACGAAGTTGAAAAATTAAAACAAAACCCCGAAAATAAAATTGCTTTTATTGGTGATGGTATCAATGATGCACCTGTGTTAGCAACAAGTGACGTAGGTATTGCAATGGGTGGTTTAGGAAGTGATGTTGCAATTGAAACTGCCGATGTTATTATTCAGACAGACCAACCATCCAAAGTGGTAAAAGCAATTAAAATAAGTCGTTCCACCAGAAAAATTGTATGGCAAAATATCATAGTAGCATTTGGTGTCAAGGTTATTGTACTTATTTTAGGAGCAGGAGGTTTAGCCACGATGTGGGAAGCAGTATTTGCAGATGTTGGCGTAGCTCTTTTAGCAATATTGAATGCTGTTAGATTACAAAGAATGAGTTGGGAATAATTAGCCTAAATACAACAGAACTGTCGACTATCCTTTCAACTTCAAAGACAAAGCCCAGATAAGAGATACCGACTTTATATGGACCATCGGGTATATTACTGAAGGTTGCCCAGCCGTCAAAATTGGTGATGGCTCCTTTGCTTAGAGATTCGATGAGAACGATAGCCTCGGCTAGCGGTTCTTTCTCGTTTTCTGAAACGACATTTATTTCAGCTTTTCTGAAAATTCTTTAATTATTTTCAATACTGAATGGGACGGTACTTCTTCTTCTTCAATCCAAGTATGGCAATGTCCAAGATAATCCATGCCAAGGTAGGCAGCGCTTTCTTTAAAAGGAAGGAAGAAACCCTGCGTTTCTGTAGGGTCAGAACCGCAATTAATTGCCGCCAGATTTTTTCCCCGAAGCTTGCGTCCTGTTTCCTTGTCTTCTTTCAAACAATCCGTTATTCTGTCAAAAAAGGTCTTTAAAGTTCCGCTCATGGAGTACCAATACACGGGTGTGGCGAAAAGGATTACATCATAGGTCACGATTTCCCTCATTAAAGGCAGAAAGTCGTCTTCATGATTCTTGTTCCCATAGTTGTACTGACCAATTTTGTAATCGCAGAGGTTCATTAGATCACATTCCAATTGGGTTTGTAATACCTCCACAATTTTACTGGTATTGCCGTTGTTTCGAGAACTACCTTGGACTATGATTCTTTTCATTTGGTGGCGACGGACTTGCAGATGTTAGTCATTCAAAGGTGTTTAATGGTTGCCAATCTTTATGGAAAGCCAACGCTCTAAAGTTGAGATTAACTGCTTCTTTTCCGCAGGATTCATTGTTTTTATGAGTGCGTTCCCATGATGTTTTCCGTTCATAAAAAACCAAACCGCATCGACTTTATCTGATGGAGGAACCGCTGAGGCTGACCAGGTGTCTAAGGTGCCGTAAATATGAATAATCTTATTTCCTTGATTGGGAAGCCAGGTGTTTATTTTATTTAGTAAATCTCCATTAAACGGAGCATTCATTTTATTGGGTGTAAAGGCTGCGTGCGGATTTTTGTCTGTTGATAATTCGGTAAGCAAACCTTTAAATTCACTGGTTTCGTACCCATAATAACCAAATTCGGTGGCAGATTGGTAATAATGGGGAGCGTAGCCATTGGTTGGTTTGTCACCAAAGAACGTAATGTCGGATACTGAGGTGAAATACTTCACAGCATCGATATACGAGGCCGTTTTATCGGGTATGGCATCGCAGTCATGTCCGTATTGCCAAAATGAAAAGGGGTATTCCATAACGGCAAATTCAAAGGCTTTTTCGATATTGTGATAGGTGTATTTCGCATTTGCGCCTAAACTATATGCTTTTATTAGCGGAAGAATCTCACTTCTATTTTTGAGCAGATACCTTTGAAATGAATTTATTTTTTTCCTGCAGGCTTTGGTACCCACAGTGTCTAAAAATTTATAAATACGTTTATCTTCAAATGAATTGTTTATAGGACCAACATAATTTACACTCACAGCTACATCTTCGGGATAAAAGTATCGGTAAAATAGGGTAGTGGCACCACCTTTACTGCGGCCGGTAGCGAGCCATTTTCCTTGATATAGGTTTTTGAATAATTCCTTGATATGATGTAAATCGTTCGTTACTTGTTTCAGAGTTAAATAATTATAGTCCAAAGTATCGGGTACGCTTTTTCCAAAATAGCGATGTTCAATCAATATCTGATTGCCATTCAGTAGTTCTGTCAATTCATTTATTCTGTTTTTAGGGCGGTCATAGCCTTCGGTAATCATTATAGTGGGCCGGTCGAAACCTCTATGCGATAAAAATACACGTTGCTGAAAATAACCTTTGGAAGCATCCGTGTGGTCTATGGGCTGTTTCACGCTCAGTTCATAGGTAGCTTTATAATTTTTAGCGGTTTCAATTTTCTTAAAAACTACATCTGGCATCTCGAACAATAAGGTTTCTAGCGTATCGGACTGGGCATTTGAAACCTGAAGGAATGCGGTGATCATAAATGCCGTAAGTATACTTTTCTTCATGAAGTCTTTTATTTAATCTTAGTGAATTTCTCTTCGCAGGCCTCTATACAGGGATATCTCATAATTAAATTAGAATTGACTATTTCAAATTCAACATCCCGATCTGCAACGCAATCCGAAGAGCTAATGGTAGAATCTGATAAAGAATAGGTGCCAGAGGTTGGATTATTTGAGTCGATTGAAAGAATGCAAATGCTTCCATTGGACGTTACAGTTCCATTACTCAAAAATACCACCACTTTATCGCTATCTACCGGTTGGAAAGTGCCACTTCCATCACCAGGGTCTGCATTTGCTTCAATTAATTGCCATTCACCAATTAGATCGGTGCTAATGTCACCTCCTGAGTCATCGTTGGAGCAAGAGCTCATAAGCACGACTAAGCCAAATAATAGAATTATATTTTTCATAGCAATATGAATTAATGCCAATCGTCACTTCCAGTTGGAAAGCTACCATTAACTATTGTTATTCTTTGTCCACATAAATCACTCCATTTTTCATCACAAAAACCAAGTCGAACATAGCATTAGCGAAATCATCTTCAACATCACCATTAACGGCAATAATATCGGCATATGCTCCTTTCTTTATAACACCAAGCCTCTTACTTTTACCCATGAAATCGGCCGATAAGTAGGTAGAAGACCTTAGAATATCCAGCGGCTTCATCCCTTCGTCCAGATAGGCTAATAGGATATTTTTCGCTGCTTCTCCCTGAGGCATTTCGAAATTGATATAATTATCTGAACCGGTTAAAATGGTCACCTTAGCTTTGATGGCTCGTTGTAATCTGTCTTTCATGCTTTTTTTATAACCTGTATAAGCTTCCTCTCTATCGCCCTCAAATTCTAGAAAACCCATGTATTTAGAAAATAAGCTTTTTGAAATATCCGTAGGAACTAGTGCAACTCCTTTTTTTGCCATTAAGGCAAGTGTGGTATCGGAAACTTGATATCCGTGTTCGATAGCATTAACTCCAGCAGTAACTGCCTCCCAAATAGCTAAATCGTTGGTGGCGTGTGCGGTCACTTTTCTGTTATATCGGCGTGCCATTTTTACTATGGCTTTCATTTCATCAATCGTAAGACTGGTATTATTGGGTGTATTGTTAGCGCATATTTTAATAATGTCGGCTCCATAGGTTACATGTTCACGAACCGCATTGATCGCATCATCAACACTTCTTACAATGGTGTAGTCATTTTCAATGATCTCTCTCTTGCTTTTTAACAGGCCTACAACTTGCCCTCCTTCCGAAGAGATTATTGGTCCCGAAACGAACATCCTTGGCCCTTCGATTGTTCCTTCATTAATCGCATCTCTCAAAGCCACATCAAGAAAAGACCCAGAATCTCCTAGATCTCTGATGGTAGTAAAGCCATTTTCTAAAAATGACTTAGCTCGCTTCGCACCGCGCAACACCCGTGTAGCATCACCCTGATATAATACCTGATTGGTAATGGTATAATCTTCAGAAATAGTCTCTAAGGTCATTAAATGGGTATGCCCGTCTATGAGTCCTGGCATGACCGTATAATCTGATAAATCAATTATTTTAGACGTGGATGGTATGGAAATATTTTTTCCAACTTCGACAATTTTATTTTTTTCAACTTTAATGATATAGTTGTTTAAAATCTTTCCGTTTTCTGAATCAAAAAACTTCCCAGCTTTAATATAAGTGGCGCTATCCGTGTTTGTTGAATTCTGACCAAACATGGTTGTAACTCCTAAAAAAAAGCTGAAAAATAAACTTAGAGTGATACATCGGTTATTCATATCTGTGCAATTATACGTGCAAAACATATAGCCCTAGAAATGAATAAGAGTTTGACTACGATTGCTTATGGAGTCTAAGTTAGTAAAAGCGTAATAAAATAAAAAGGAATTTGGTCGCATGTTCTTATCAAGCCACAATAAACTTAGGGTTCACGGCAATACAACCAGTAATTTAAAGTAGCACTAAATGATTTTGAACTTAATATTCACAGGCATCTTGACTTAGTTTGATTGTTTTTAGTGTAGTCCATATGACATCTTCAAATGTCTTTGGTGAATATCTAAAGATCACTATGGCTTTCTTTTCTTCCTCACAATAATATTGATCTGCTAGCACATGAAACGTCAAAGGTTTGTTGGTATAACGGGTGTCGAAGGTGTTCACCTTTCCTATGTATTGGGTGTTGGCATTAGTCCCTTCCGTTTTAATAAATGTGGCACTCGTATGATGCAATTTTCGCTCTCCTTGACTATTTGATCCAATCCCCATGAGTCCATCAAAATAAAACTGAACATTTTTTTCCATTTCAGAATCTGAAAGTGCTTCAATATCATCCATGCTCCATGCCCAGACATAGGACCAAAAGGCAGGGCTATCCTTTTTTGACCAGCCTTCTGGAAATCTCAAATCTTCAAATCCTTCGAATTTAATTTCTTGAGCAAAACCTATTGGGAATTTAATAATTTCCTTGATCCATGTGCTATCCGAAACTAATAAATTTAGGTCCTCTTTCTCTTGCCCAAAGGCTCCTAGGGAGAGCGATAGTAGGATAATAATTATAAAATGGTTCTTCATATTCTTAATTCTTTATTTTTTTTCAGAAAACCGATAAGTCTGAATTTTTCAGTTTCTGATTATTTACTTATTCAGCGTTACTTCAAATTCGATAGCGTCTGAAATAAATCGATCTTTCATTTTTGAACTTAGCCCTTTGGCCCCGAAATTAATTCCCCATAGCGTGCGGTCTATTTTAAATCTCGAAATCATTTGGGTGTTTTCAGCATTTATTTCTGACTCATACATGATAGGTAAAGTTATTCCCTTTATAGTGAGATTAGCTTCCATTCGGAGGTAAGTTTTATCGCTTCCTGGAGTGTTGTTTGGATCGTGATATTTTACCTTAGTGATGACCAACTGGGCCGTAGGATACTTTTCAATATTAAAAAAATCTCCGTCCTTTAAATGCTCTACAAGACCATCATTGTAATCTCCGTCCGTATTGATGATGGTACTCATATCGATGAGAAATGTTCCTCCTACAATTTGATTGTTTGTTTTTAGAAAAGCACCTTCCTTAAATTGCACTGTTCCTTCATGTCCGCCAAACTCGAAGGAGTAGGCTGCAGACCAATTTACCACACTTTGACTAGTGTCTATGGCCACCTCTTCTTGAGCCGATGTATAAACAATTGAACAAAAGCTAACTATTAATAATAAGATATTCTTTTTCATGATTTTTAATTTTTGATAAAACTAATCGGGTAATATCTGAAGAGTGTCAAAAAAATGTAAAAGAAGTGTCAACTATTGTAAAAAGTCATGAAATTGTATGTTATTTACGGGAATTATGAGCAAAAAAGCTTTTTATTTATTGGGAGTCTTAACAGTCCTTGTTTTTTTTACTTGGAGTTTTTCAGATTCTAATGATAACGAAGATGAGTTTTCAGAAAAAGTAAAAATTTCTTTACGAGAAGCTGGGAATCAATTATTGTTGAGTAATCAAGACGCTACATCTTTGGTATTGCCAGTAGTGCAGCTAGAGACGTCAAAATACGAGCTTGCGTTTCAATATCCACTTTCTCTTGAGCCTAGCAATTTAGTAGCTATTATAGAAAAGAGCTTTCAAACCTCAGGTCTTCCGATGAATTACCGTGTTGAGGTGATTCAATGTTCAGACCTTGAAGTAGCTTATAGTTATGAAATGAATGCCAATGTTGAGAAAGTTATTGTGCCTTGTGGCGGACGAGTTTTACCCGAAAATTGCTATACCGTTGAAGTGCGGTTTATGGATATAGAGGCATCTTTTTTCAGTATACAAAAGCTCTTGTTTGCGCTGATTGTTGTAATATGTCTAGTATTGATATTCTTCTTTATTAAAAAAGAGAAAAAGATAGTTCCGGAAGAAAACCGAGGAGATCATGCTTCTATTGGTAGTTTCCGTTTTTATCCTGAACAAAATAAATTAGTGAAAGAGGCTGTGGAAATAAGTCTTTCAAAAAAAGAGTGTGAGTTACTGGAGATTTTTGTAGCTCATCCAAATCAAGTTGTCAAACGCGACGAATTGACCAAAAAGGTATGGGAAGATAATGGTGTTATAGTGGGAAGAAGTTTAGATACTTATATCTCAAAACTTCGGAAGAAATTGAAGGATGACACGTCCATAAAATTGACTAATGTACACGGTGTAGGTTATAAGTTGGAGATTACGCCATAAAGAATGCCAATCGAGCGGTTTTATAATTAAACGCTTCATTCATTTCCCTTTCAATTGTTCATAATTGATATTTAAACATACCTTATCTAATTAGTTTAGTTGAATCCCAAACAAATTTCCATTTCCCATCTAGTTCCTTTTTCAAGGTGTCTGTTATTTAAATGGAAACATTCAGGAAATGCCATCGATGCAATATTAGAATATAGGAAAATGCTATACTACTAAAAATTGAATAGTAGACTCTAAATAGCACGGTGCTTTTTCCCTTTATCCAGAGACGTAGAGAAAAAATAACGAGAATAATCGCGCTCAATGCCATGAGCCAATTGAAGTACTTCATATTTACTAATGACTGAGGAAATCCAAACATTATTTGTTCTCTAAGCTTTATTAAGGGAATCATAAATCCGATAACGTTCCATAGAAAGAGCCCTAAAAAGCTAAAAGCAACCGCGTGGTAATAAAACGGGATGTTACTGCTTTGAAGAAATCTGGGCTTCTTTTTACGTATATAAAACCTGATTAACCATAATAGAGGTAGCAGTATGTAAGTCATCATGAGAAGAATTGCATACGGGTATTCATCATTTAAAAAGCGAGGGCGTTCCGTCCAACTAAGTTTAGTGTATGAATTAGGAACTTGAACACCACCAATATTTACAGTTCTGTACATGGAACTAATGTTTCCTTTGTCCCTTTTAAAAGTAATATAGCCTTCTGTATCTGAAAGGTCCTGAAAAACATCGTCACCTAAACATTGATATTCATGCCATTCTCCATTGTGATACGCAGCTAGATTACCAGATTCAGATTTATAAATACTAAACTGGTTCATAAATAGTGCAAAAAACTCTTCGACAGTCTCGTGATTTGCTCTTTCATTGGCATATTCACCAGTATATTCTTCAATATCAAAATTTATTTTTACCGTATCCACTTTTTTCTGAACAAAGAATTCCTCTTTCAAACCGCTAAATAAATTTTCAAAATGATCGTCTGTTTGCGTATTTGTAGATAGAAATATGGTAAGATCGAAATCTGGAAATAATACTAAAACGGATAAAAACCCTTTTACTATTCCTCCTTTAGCATACGCTATATGTCCATTATAAGTTTGAACCTCGAGGCCCATTGTATAACCCGTTAGCTTGAAATGGTTGGTGAATTGTTGATTTAGCAATAGGTCATAACTAGTACTATTAAGAATGGCAGCATCACGTTTAAGCAATGCCTGAGCCAATGTAATCATATCTTTCCCTGATGCAACCACGCTTCCAGCAGGTTTTGCATGTCTAGGATACATTTTTGTTTCCAGAAATACCTCACCTGTTCTATAACCTTTGGCAAAAAGCGTATCGTCTTTATAATTGTCAGGTAGATAATATGTTGCCGTTGACATTTGTAGCCGATCGAAAACTGAAGTTTGAATTTGATCTTCAAAGACGTTTCCAGAAACAAGTTCTATTAAGTGACCTGCGAGTGCATAACTGTAGTTGGAATAATTAATTTCTGTTCCAGGTTTTCTAAAAACACTCGGCATATTTTTTGGTAAATGAATGCCTAAGGATTCTACTTCGGAGTTGTTTTTGGCTACATAATTAATGATTTGATCATTAAACCCAGCGGTATGTGTTAATAAATGGAATGGAGTTACTTCTTGAGCAAATGGATTTCTGATTTCCCAGCCATCTAGAAAAGTGTTCACATCATCATCCATGCTTATTCGGCCAGTTTCTGTTTGTTGAAGTAATGCAATACTGGTCATTAACTTTCCGACAGAACCGATTTGAAACAGGGTGTTTTCAGGGTCTACGGAAATTTTTTATCAATATCACTGTATCCATAACCTTTGAGCATTATAATACTGTCTGAGGTGGCAATTCCTATTACCGCACCCGGTATTTGATAAGTTTCAACACCGTAACTCATTATTGAATCACTATATTTTAATAATTTATCAATGTCTACTTGCGCAGATAACTGTGTATGTATGAAAACAACTATCACTAAAATAACCTTATTCATATTTTCTAGGTTTGAAGTAAGATCAAAAATATAGGATAGCAGGAACAACAGAATTATGAATAATACGAAAGCGTGCCAAAATTATAATTCTGGTGAAACTTTATACTCGAAACTCCTTTGGGGATTTTCCTGTTAACTTTTTGAAATTGGCATTAAATGACGAAACCGTATTGAATCCGGCCATTTCTGCAATGGCTTTTATAGTAAGGTTAGTGGTCTTCGAATCTCCGAGTAACTGTATGGCTTCTTCAACTCTATATTTGTTTATAAGTTCATTGAAGTTCGAATTCAAAGATTGATTAATAGTTTGAGAAACAATATGTTTTTGAAGATGGGATATTTCGGCTAAATCATCCAAGCTTATTTTTGGATTTAGATAGATTTTATTACGAGTAATAGCTTCGATTATTTGGCTTGAATAGCTAGAGAACTGGTCGTGATCTATTGCGTGAATCTGCTTAATAGGTTTTGGGCTGCTAAGTTGTTTGAAAACAAGATAAATTGCAATAAAGCTTAATAACACGACATCCACGATCCCAGTTTTTAAATCGAATTGAAAAAAGTACCTATAAATATCGAAAAGAAGAAAGGATGCAAACACAAATAGAATAATAAAAATGGATGGAGAAATTTTGGTTTTTAATCTTATCAACCTTGCTTTTCTAACTATAACCAGGCTTGCGATTAAATAAGCAGCCTGATGAATCCGCCGTAACCCTCCAATAAAAATAGAATCAAAAGAGAGCTCAGCATACATAGCATCCAAATAGCTTATTTTCTCGGTATGAGAACTAAAGTAAATGGGTGAAAAATAAAATATCACGGCTATGAATGGAAGGAGGTGCAAGACAGAGATGTTATTCCATTTCAACCTTGGATGTAGATGTGAATACACAAGAAAGTAGATTGAAGGTCCAATTAAAAAAACGAAGGGCGAATTAAACCTCAAGAGAAAAGGAACATTGTAGAAATAGTGGGAACTAATTAACCAACCATAAAAAAGTTCCAACGTAATTATGCCGATGATCATAATGGTTGAAATCTCAGACATAAGCGTAAATTGAGAATTGCTCAGCCTTTTAACTAACATTAAAAGGGAAAAACTCAATCCGACGATTAGTAGTATAGAAAAATCCACTTCGCTTTATAATATTTGGAATCTGTGTAAGATCATAGTTGGAAACAAAATTATCTAAATAGAAATTAATGTAAATGCACAAAGCCTCAGATTAAAACAGGAAAGAATAATATTTAGTAATCTCCCATCCTTCTAATTGAAGATTACTTAGACTATTTTTAAACGTCATTTCCCTATTTATTTTTCCCAGATACCATCTAGGGTGGAAACATTAAAAAAGGACTTTCCTTCATATGGATAGACACCATGACGCTTTACAGGAAACCAAATGTCACCAGCTTGATCTTCATAAACGGTTCATATTTCAGGTCCTTTCAGTCCATTTTCTTCCGTTATATTGGTAAACGTTTTTCCGTCATAATAGCATAGTCCACCATGGGTAGTGCCAATCCAAAAATTTCCGTATTTATACTTCTTCCAACGGACGAAACTAAGTTAAACAAAAGTATAGTCAATAAATCTTCTCTAAACTACTTGGCCGATAAATTACAAACACATCAGGTACATTTCTCTATTGATCCCCCAGTTGTTTGATCTTAAATTTGTCATTTACGGCCGGTTCGTGTTCTTCTTTCATTATGATTTTTATCTTTTCGACAATTTTCGGGTATTGATTTGAAACATCTATTTTTTCTTCTAGATCCGTTTCAAGATTATATAACTCGATGGCAAGATTTTCATCAAATATATCCTTTCTAATACCCTTCCATTTCCCAATTCTCACAGCCTGTTGACCATTATAGCTAGGGAATTCCCAATATAAAAAAGCGTGTTCTTTTTGTGCTTGATTGAGTAGGGTAGGTTTAAAGCTAATGCCATCTATATTATCAGGAGGTTCTATTCCTGAAATATCACATATGGTAGGCATGAGGTCATAAAAAGCTGAAATGTGATTGCTTTTCGATCCAGGTTTAATATGATTTGGCCAACTCGCGATTAATGGAATGCGAATACCGCCCTCATATACAAATCCTTTGGTTCGCCCATAGCCATTCGAAAACGGTTTGGAGCTTTCAAAGTAATCGAAATCCACACCTCCTAAATAAGTTGGCCCATTATCACTGGAAAATATGATTACCGTATTTTCATAAATTCCTTTTTCCTTCAGTAGGGCGATAATTTCTCCTAATTGATCATCAAGATAACTAATCATAGCAGCGTACGTGGCTCTAGGGTATCTATTCGGAAAGTAACTATCGTCACCAATGTATGGCTCTTCATCTCCCAAAATTTCTCGATACTCATTCACATATTCTACTGGAGCTTGTAAGGGTAAATGAGGTAAAGGAGATGCGTAATACATAAAGAAAGGATGATTCTTGTTTTCTTCTATAAAGGACAATGCCTTCTGTTGTATTTTCTGGGGCGCATATTCTTTTTGACTGAATTTTGAATAACTCTCATTGCTATAGGGATCGGCTAGAGAGTCTAATTTTGTACTCGGGGGGACCAATTCATTATTCAACAGAATTTTATCTGTATTTTCCCAAAGATGAGCAGGATATAGATTATGCGCTTGCCGCTGACAGTTAAAGCCGTAAAAAAAGTCAAACCCTTGAAGATTTGGTATTCCATCAGTTTTTGGAGCACCCAATCCCCATTTCCCTAATATACTAGTTTTGTAACCCGCCTTCTTTAATTGGTCACCTAATGTTACGGTGTTTTTTGGAATAGGTCTTTGCCCTTCAAGAGTGGGGTTTAGAAAAACCTTTTCATAATTCCAAACATCACCTCGTTCATTCCATTCATCGTTACCTCTAATAAAGGCATGCCCCGTGTGCTTTCCTGTTAAAAATACGTAACGAGCTGGAGCACAAACTGGAGCTCCAGAATAATGTTGAGTAAACATCATACCACTTTTGGCAAGAGCATCAATGTTTGGAGTTCGAATAATTTCCTGTCCATATACACCAACTTCACCGTAGCCAAGATCATCGGCAAGGAAGTAAATGATATTGGGAGGACGTTCTTCTTTTTTTTCTGAAGAACAACCAATGAGGGTAAGACTGCATAAAATGCCAATAATTATTTTTTTCATAATTTTGAATTATCGCTAACGTTGCTGAGCGGCTCGATAGGTGGCAGAACATCTAATTTAGCAAATAAAAGCCGAATGGAAAATGGACCGATATTTTTGTGAGTAAATCACCGACATCTAAATAGATACTCCGCTTTATGATAAGCTACCTTGTCAAACCTATATTTCGCGTTGTTAGGATTTAATCAACGAAAAAAAGGTGTAAACTGATTTGCTTACACCTTTTCCCGATAATAAAAAGAACGCGGGCTATATTATTAATTGGATAGATCGAAACCATTCACCGCATCAGAAATCTCATAGCCTAAGCGATATCCTTCGGTACAATCCATTCGCACATGTACCCCTAGTGGAATTCTGGAAAAGGCGGCTTCTTCTGCCATTTCAGTTAGAGAATTAAACTGTCTTGGTGCGCCTCTAAACTCTGTTCTGCCTTCGTGAGTTCGGTCTGTGAAATTTACATTATTACCGAACTCATCTATGAATACTCCTGCAGCTGCAGAAGCGAATGTGGAGTGGCCCGATGGGTAACTTGGAAATGAAGGGTTTGGCCAGTTTATAAATCGGAATAAGTTCGTTTGAAATTCAGGATCGATAAACTCTTGAATGTATACACTTGGACGCATGACCATATAGTCATACTTGTCTGCCCAAGAAGATACGGCGGCATCATTCATTGAAAACCCTAATTTAAGCAACATCGCTAGTGCTGTCTCATAATCGACCTCATGCTGCTCGATCAGTTGATTGGCAATTGAAATTTGTCGTCCAGGCGGACTTGACATTAAGCCTTCCACATCGTCTGACCAAAACTCGGCAATCCATAGTTCCTCATTATCATCTTCTTTCGCTGCATTGTTTACGGTGTACACTTCATTCATTTGCAGGTAGTAATCGCTATCAGTATTCTCGTTATAGTTCATCGGCGGAGGGCTACTTGAAGTTTCATCTGCTGCTATGACAAAGGCCCGGACAGAACCCCAATATGGAAACAAAGCTCGTTCCGCATCAGCGCTATAAGTCCAAAAACCATCTCCTATTGGAGGCTCGTAGGAGTGGGGTTGTGGGTCTAAAATTTGTGTTTCCGCTTCCGTATCTGTTTGACTATACGCAATAACACGATTTGCTACATAAGTGCCCCAGGCAATAGAATTCTCTATTTCATCAGTATTCAAATTTGTAGAAAGCTCATTTTCCTTGGTTGTTTGTAATGCTGAAATTTCCGCATCAATATTGGTTTCCACGTTGTACATAAAGTGATCAAAGACTAAGGCGTAACAGGTACTTAGCGCTAAATTTAAGTCAACATTTTCTTCCCTTTGATTGGAGTTAATATTAAAACCTTGCAGTCTATTACTATTGGAAGTATATCCAGCCATCTCTGCAACAGCCGTTTCATAACCCGCTAAGTGGATATAAGCCAAAGCTCTTGAAGTAGCAGTAGGGCGCATTCCGTAGGCATGACGGTCCACTTCCAACCAGAGCGCATTCCAGTCTGTAATAAGCTTTGTGGTGATATTAGAATCCGTAACTGTTACTTCATCTATTAAATCGTCGGTATCGTTTGTACAAGATTGCAAAAGTGATACTACAATTGCAAGGACGAATAGTAATTCTAATTTTGAACGTTTCATAAATATAAAAGTTAGTCGTTAAACAAAATTACACGTTTCTTTTGGAAATCATGCCTTCTTGATCATTAACTCGGCCGCTGAATAATGGTAAAAAGCGTAATATTTAATCATACAGTATGGTTTTGGTTTGATGAATTTGATGCTACAGGCTTCTCGAGAAGCTTCTATATTGAATTAGATACGTGTTTTTTTTAAAACTTGTGGGTACCGTGAAATAAAATTGAATTAATGCCTAGGTCTTCTTCCTGGCGGTGGTCCTTTGGGTCTTCTTTCCTCAGCAAATTCACCCATTAAACATCGACTTACATAAGGAAACTCATTGGTCACTATATATATGTAGGTGTCTTTTATAGTAATTCCATTACATTCATCTAAATCGCCAGAACCATCTACAAATTCAAAGTCTGAAGTATAAGTCCCATCGTGATGTCCCCCTAAAGAGATATTTTTCTTCTCTTTAGGGTTTTCATAGGTACAGTCTTCTCCTTGACGATCTCCATTAAGTAGTTTGTAACTGGGTTTATAAGCACCGCTTTTGGAGTAATACATGGGAAAGCCATCATGTGCAAAACCTACGTGAACTAAATCTTCTCCCGTATCAAAATTTTCAATAACGGAGGTTGGTGTACCATGATAGTGATAGGCTCCCGTTGGCTGTACGTGGGCGTGGTTAAAGTCTAATCCCAAATCTATTTCATCCTGCAGTGCTTCAACTCGGTAATTCCCACCTGTGTCACAAGCAACAACTTCTGCCGTACCAGGTTCAAATTTCACTCCGTTTAAAGCAACACCTGGTTCTCTTGCCCATTTTGCTTTTCCAGTGTATTTAGCGATCACGGGAAAGGTATAAGTCTTTTTTTGGGCTGAAATTGTATTTGGATTTCCTTTGGTTGGAAACGCTCCTGTTTTGTGATTTGGCAATGCATTTGTTACCATGGTTCGGGTTTCGCCGGTAACAGTAACAATGGTGTTGGTACCATAATGATCGTCTTTTAAAGTATACGACTTAAAATAATTGTCATGATTATGTGTTGCTTGCCCATTATGAACATGTGTGGTCGTTCCCACTTGGCTGTTGCAACTAACCAAGACACCGATAATTATAATTCCTAAAACGCTAAACTTTCTCATGCTCTCTATTTTGTTTGATATATAATTAGATGTTGTTTCTTTTGAAAACTTGTGCTGTACAAAGAATTTTCAAACAAAAGCATAAAAAAAGCCGTAAACAAAGGCTTTATGGACCTGTGCTTACGGCAAATTTTATGGACGTATTTATTATTTCAAAACAACCTCAACCCTTTGGTTTAAAGATCGTCTTTCCTTGTTGCTAATTTCGACCAGCCATAATACCTCCGTCTGTATCCCAAATGGCTCCTGTTACCCAAGAGGCATCATCAGATAATAGAAATACGATACTGTTTGCAATGTCATCTGGGGTTCCAATTCGGCCAATAGGATGAAATCCATCAAAGCCTTCAAGTGCTTTCTCGGCCTCTTCTTTGCCGCCAAAAACACCATGGTAGACCGGAGTGTTGACCACTGCTGGTGAGACTGCGTTTACTCTAATGTTATCATCTGCCAATTCCATAGCCAAGTGCTGTGTTAAGGAATGTAGTCCAGCCTTCTGCATGGAGTAGGCGGAAGATGGTGTTGCTTTTACCGCTTGTTTCGCCCACATAGAACCAACGTTGACAATAGAGCCTCCGTTTGTTTCCTTCATTTTCTTCGCGATAGCCTGTGTTAGAAAGAAGAAACCTCGGTTCAAGTCGAGGTATGAATCATAGTCTTCTTTAGTGTGTTCTAAAAAGGGTTTAGGGCCAAAAATCCCAGAAGCATTTACTAAATAATCGATGTTATTAAAGGCTCCGATTTTAGCGATGAGTTCATCGAGTTGTGTACTATTGGTAATATCGGTTTTGTGTTTTAATAAGTTCGACTGTTCTTCAACTTTATCAATGCTACGGCCAATAATATGAACAATGGCGCCCTTTGATAATAACTGTGCTGCGGTGGCTTTGCCAATCCCGCTTGTACCGCCAACTACGATAGCAACTTTGTTTTTTAAATTTTCCATTTATAAGTGTTTAAATTTTAATATTGAACAGACAAGTCTGTCTTTAATTGTGCAAATTTTTTTAGATGATGATTTGCGAACACAAGCTTTTCATTTCCTTTATGGGCCAATCGTCCTGATGTAAATGGCTTTCCGCCACAGCACTCTCGTACATTAAATAGACTTTACGTGACAGTGACTCAGTTTGATCTACGCTTAAATTAGTTAGATTATTACTTATTAAATCTGAAATAAGTTGGATAAATTGGCTCTTTTGCCCTTGAATCTCACTTCTAATTTTTTGATTCTCTTTTGGAATTTCTGATACCGTCTTAATACACCAACAGCCATTGAAATCACTATCCAAAAAGAACAATTGTAAAAAGTCGAAGATGGCAAGTATTTGTGACTTCCCTTTTGGCTGTGATTTGCAATATGCTTTTATGTCTTTTACGAAAACCGAATTTTTATACTGAAGATAAGCCAAGCAAACATCTTCTTTCGATTTGAAATGACTATAAAGAGTCGCTTTGGCAATACCAGTTTCTGAAATAATTTCATTGATCCCTGTGTAATTATACCCGTTCCTATAGAATAAGGAGGAAGCCGTTTCAATGATACTTTGTTTTATTTCTGAATGTTTCACAGGGCAAATATAGCATTTAATTTTAAAAAACAGACAAGTCGGTCTATTTTTATAAAACATGCTTTATTCATCTAAGAATAAGAAGGGAGCAATCCTAATAGTCTCCTTCTAAAAAAAAAATTATTTCAGATTGAATCAATTCCATAGAAAGACAGGGAGCTGTATTACTTATAACTCATCACTTTTTTCATCCTGCCCGCTCATCATCAAAAAGGCCTTTAAAAATCCGTTCAAATCTCCATTAAGTACTGCGTCCGTATTTCCTGTTTCGTGCCCCGTACGTACATCTTTGATCAATTTGTAAGGATGAAGGACGTAATTTCTAATTTGAGATCCCCATTCGATCGCCATTTTACTGTCTTCAATTTCTGCACGTTGCGCCTGCTGTTTGCGCAGTTCGATTTCGTACAACTGCGATTTCAACATTTTCATCGCCTTTTCCCGGTTTTCTAACTGAGAGCGTGTTTCAGAATTATGAATCACAATACCGCTGGGGTGGTGGGTGAGGATGGCCTTGGTTTCTACCTTGTTTACGTTTTGTCCTCCGGCGCCACTACTACGAGCAAATTCCCAGGAGATTTCGGCAGGATTGATGTCAATTTCAATACTGTCATCGACCAATGGATAGACGTAGACACTGGCGAAACTTGTATGCCTCTTGGCATTGCTGTCAAAAGGGGAGATGCGTACCAAGCGATGAACACCATTCTCACTTTTTAGCCAACCAAAAGCATAATCGCCCTCAACCTCTAAGGTGACGGTTTTTATTCCAGCAGCATCACCAGCATTGAAGTTGAGTTCCTTAACCTTGAATCCATTTTTGTCGGCCCACATGAGGTACATGCGCATGAGCATTTCGGCCCAATCGCAACTTTCAGTACCTCCAGCGCCTGCCGTAATTTGTAGAACAGCGCTGAGGTCGTCTCCTTCCTCGCTGAGCATATTCTTAAATTCGAGGGCCTCGATGACTTCCAAAGCAGAAGCATAGCGCTTTTCGACATTAGCTGCCTCGCCTTCCCCTTCTTTAAAAAATTCAAAAATGACTTCGGCATCGTCGGTAAGGGTGATGCCTTTTTCGTAGTCTTCTATCCACTTCTTTTTATTCCGAAGTAACTTCATAAAAGTTTCCGCTTCCTGTGGGTTATTCCAAAAATTGGGATCGAAGGTCTTTTCTTCGTCGTTGGTTATTTCTACTTTTTTTCCAGCAACGTCAAAGATACCTCCTTAGTCCATCTAGGCGACTTCGGAGATCTTTTAGGTGATCTTGTGTTATCATATAATGATCCCGAAAAAACGGGAATATTTTGTTGGTTTGTATAAATCTTTTGTAAAAATAGAATTAAACTTTTCATGCTGAAATTAATTTGAAGATTATTTAGTAGTTTAGACGGCTCCCCGAAGTAATATTTTTAGTTATGATAAGAAATACTCTCACAGTCGTACTAATTTTGGTGGCCACTGCTGTTTCTGCACAATTTCTCGAAGGCAAAAAAGACCTTCAGCCCTTTAACGGTTTTTTCAATTTTCATTATTCTGAAAAGGAAGGAAATATCTTTTTGGAAGTTCCTCAGGCCAAAATCGATAAAGAGTTCCTCTATGTGCACTCCTTACGAACTGGATTAGGATCCAATGATATTGGCCTTGATCGAGGACAATTGGGCGATCAGGCGATTGTTAAGTTCATTAAAAGCGGAAATAAATTGTTACTGCTGCAACCTAATCAGGACTACCGCGCGATTACCGACAATGAATTAGAGCGCAAGTCCATTACCGAAGCCTTTGCCAAATCGGTGCTTTTTGGCTTCGATATTAAGGAAACCAAAGGAACCAATTACATCATAGATCTTACCGGTTTCTTAATGTTGGATGCCCACGGGGTCGCTCGGAGATTGAAATCGGGTAAAGAAGGCACCTATAAATACGAGAAATCTCGGTCTAGCGTTTGGATGGAGCGCACCAAATCATTTCCGAAGAATACAGAGTTCGAAGCATTATTGACCTTTATAGGACAACCGACGGGCCGCAATTTACGCAGCGTCGTTCCCGATGCGTCTTCCATTTCGGTCATTCAACATCACAGTTTTGTCGAATTGCCCGATGACAATTACAAGCCCCGAGTTTTTATGCCGAAAAGCGGCGCTATTTTTATGAGTTATCAAGATTATAGCGCGCCCATCTGGGAATCGGTAAAAAAACGCTTTGTCGTGCGACACCGTTTGGAAAAGAAAGACCCTACCGCCCAAATGAGCGAGGCCAAGGAGCCTATTGTCTATTATTTGGACCCAGGAACTCCAGAACCAGTACGCTCAGCATTATTGGACGGAGCTGATTGGTGGAATCAAGCGTATGAGGCTATTGGCTACAAAGATGCCTTTCAGGTTAAAATGTTGCCAGCCAATGCAGATCCTATGGACGTACGTTATAATGTGATACAATGGGTACATCGCTCTACAAGAGGTTGGAGTTATGGAGGAAGCGTAGTGGATCCAAGGACTGGTGAAATTATCAAAGGTCATGTAAGTTTAGGAAGCCTTCGAATCCGTCAGGATTTTATGATTGCACAAGCCTTGGCTAATCAACCTTTTAAAGATCGAATGGACAATCACGAAGTCATGATGAAAATGGCTTTATCACGTATTCGACAGCTTTCGGCACATGAGGTGGGCCATACCATCGGTTTTGCACACAACTTTAGTGCAAGTGCTGCAGGGAGAGCCAGTGTTATGGATTATCCACACCCAACTTTAACCTTGAAAAATGGTGCCGTCGATTTCAGTAATGCCTATGCCATAGGGATTGGTGAGTGGGACAAGGTCACCGTCGCATATAGCTATAGCGATCAAAATCCAAACCTAGATGAGAAAACCTATTTAAGCGGTATCATTAAGAACGCCAGTGATCGAGGATTGCATTTTATCACCGATAGTGATGCAAGATCGAGGGCGGGAGCTCATAGCAAAGCTCACTTGTGGGACAATGGTTTAAGCGCCTCGAAAGAGTTGACCGATTTACTTCAACTTCGCAAGACGGCGATCACTAATTTTTCAGAAGATAACTTTCGTGATTTTGAACCCTATTCGGTTTTAGAGGATGTATTTGTTCCGCTTTATTTCTATCATCGCTTTCAAACGGAAGCGGCTGTCAAAGCGATTGGCGGAGTGGACTACACCTATGCTAGTAAAGGAGATGAAGGAGATACATATCAAGTATTGCCTCGGAAAGAACAGCAGCAAGCTTTAGAAGCTATTCTAAGAACCATAAATCCTTCTTCACTTGCGATTCCAGAGGCCCAATTGAAACTTTTCCCACCCAGAGCTTATGGCTACGGTCGTACAAGAGAATCGTTTAAAAGTAAGATGGGGGTAACTTTTGACGCATTGGGCGCAGCGGAAACAGCCAGTGATATGACTTTAAAGCTATTGCTCAATCCAGAACGTGCCAATAGACTGATACAGCAAAAGGCCATGGACAAAAATAATTTGGGCTTGGATGAGCTATTGGATCAATTGGTAGGCACGACCTTCAATAAGCCCAGGGGTTCCGCCTATGAACGGGAAATACAGCGCACGATACAATTTGTGACTGTACAACACATTATCAATTTGGTGGCAAGTAATCGTACGATTCCTCAGGTAAGAGCGATTGCAGGTGCTTCATTGAAAAATATTTCAGCAAAAATTTCTAGTGGGACTAATGACTACGAAGTATTTTTGTTGAATGAAATAAATGTCTTTGGAAAGTATCCAGAGAAATTTAAAGTACATCCTGTTCAAAAAATACCGGACGGAAGCCCTATAGGTAGTGGCCCCTGTTCTGTTTTTAGTGATCAGTAGATGTTTCTATTATTGGAAACAGTGCTTTTAAATTAATGACACATAAACAACCTCACAACATGAAAAAAGTACTCATTATTTGCATGCTACTGCTAACGGTAGGTGCTTTTGGACAAAATGACGAGGCTTATGTAGACACCCTTACCCAGGAGTTTACCCAAAAACTTGTCGAGCGAAACATCACACAATTTTTTAACGTAAAACAGTATTGTTCCGGTAAAATTGAAATGTTTCAAATTGGAAAAGAACGAAAGATGTGCAGCTCGAAAGGCACCTATTATAAAGTTTTCATTGTTTGGAAAGAAGAGAATAGCGTACATGTCAAGAAAATTGATAATTGCGGATTGTTTTATAGTATTTCTCTCACCGATACGGATTTATTCGATTTCTATGACGAAAACACGGCCGATTTGGCTACCGAGGAGGTGAAACAATATAAGTCGGCCACTTACACTGGCAAACCAGAGCTTCGCAAGCAACCACAACCTTGTTTTAGAAGTTTTAGTTTTACTGAAGCCGGAAATACTTCCGTAGTAAGCTACAATTTATTCGACCTAAGTAATGAAAAAGACAATCTCAATTTCGAACATAATAATGAGCGTAAAGCCGTATTGTTGGATGCCAAGTTAGAAACTATATTGGCTACTTCAGAAGCAAGTATGAGACGTCAAATTTAAGCCCTAAATAAGCGTATGATTGATTTAAGAAGCGATACGGTAACAAAACCGACACCAGAAATGCTGCAATTTATGATGCAGGCCGAGGTGGGTGATGATGTATATAAGGAAGATCCAACGGTCAACGAACTAGAGCGTCGCGTCGCCGAGTTATTTGGGATGGAGGAAGCCTTGTTTTTTCCAACTGGAAGCATGGCAAATCAGGCAGCGATAAAACTACACACCCAACCAGGAGAACAACTTATTTGCCACGAATACGCACACGTTTATAACTACGAAGGGGGAGGGGTTTCCTTTAACAGTGGAGTATCCTGTAAATTATTGGATGGCGATCGCGGGATGATCACAGCCGAGGATGTGGAAGGAGCCATCAATCCACCAGATTTCTATCACAGTCCATTAACCTCCTTGGTTTGTGTTGAAAACACCACTAATAAAGGTGGCGGTGCCTGCTATAATTTTGATGAAATTGAAAAAATAAAATTGATTTGCGATGCACACGGTCTTAAATACCATTTGGACGGGGCACGACTTATGAATGCCTTAGTGGCCAATAATGAAGATCCCATGCGCTACGGTAGAGTTTTTGATACCATAAGTGTGTGTTTAAGTAAAGGATTGGGAGCTCCCTTAGGTACCGTTCTTATTGGTAAAAAGGAAGTGATGAATAATGCGATGCGTGTTAGAAAAGTTTTAGGAGGCGGGATGCGTCAGGTTGGCTATATGGCTGCGGCCGGTTTATATGCCTTGGATCATCATATTGAACGCTTATCCGTGGATCATCAGCGAGCCTTAGAAATTGCCTTGGTACTGAAAGGTCAGTCTTATGTAAAAGCTGTGGAAGCTACCGAAACCAACATTGTAATCTTTTACTTGGAAGATCATATTAATGAATTGAAATTCCTTAATGACCTTGCAGAACAACATGTGAAGATTAGTGATATGGGACAGGGAAAACTGCGAATTGTCACACACCTAGATTATACCAAGGAAATGCACGAGGCATTTTTGGAAATATTAGGTGATTATGGTCAATAAAAAAAGCTCCTAAAAAAGGAGCTTTTTTTATTAATCTATTCTCAAAAGGTTATTCAACCTCTTTAACGTCTGCTCCAGGAGCATTTTTTTGAACAGACTCGATACCGTTGTTCATACCTGCCTCAGCAGCATACATTTGGCTACTACCAATAATTTGTCCGTTAGTAGATTTAATATTGAAATGAAATTTACCATTTTTGGCCGTCTTTCTTTCAAAACATTTATCATCTCCACAGTTACTCTGAATAGATTCTATTCCATTCATAGCTCCAGATTTTGAAGCATACATTTGGCTGGAAAGAACCACTTGACCATTTCCTGATTTCAAAACAAAGTGAAATTTCTCACCGCTTTTCTTTAATTCAAACATATTTATAAATTTAAGTGTTAGACTTGATTATTACAGATTATAAATATCGATAAAAAAAATTGACTTAAAAAATATTATTGATTCAAGCTTATATCGCATTCAGTCCTTTAGTCTGATTAAAATTGCGGGTGGTCGAAAACCATTTGACACACAATGACTTAGTTCGTTATTTTTAGTAAATTTAAGAATAACCGCTATAATTTAGCAACGTAAATCAACACTAATAAATCTATTAACAACATGAAAAAATCTATTCTATTTGTACTTGTCTGTATGGTCACTTCAATGACCTTTGGGCAGGACTTACCAACAAACCCTGAGCCGGGTAAATGTTACGTTCGTTGTGTAACACCTGATATTTGGGTGAACCAACAAGTTACTGTACAGGTCTCCCCAGCATTCAAAAAACTGTCCGTAGTTCCGGCACAGTTCAAGAAAGAAACCATCACTGTAGATTCAAAAACTTCTGGAGAGAACCTAGAAGTTATTCCAGCAACTTATGGAACCGAATCTTTTGACATCGTTACTGCAGGTGCAGGAGAGCGTTTGATCAAAGTGGGGTCTCAAAAAACATCAGAAACTGAAACTGTGGTCGTAAGCGAAGCTAGCTATAGTTTAAAAGTCATCGCTGCTGTTTACGAAAACAGAAATTTTGAAGTAGTGGTACAACCTGCTTATCAAAAAGTAGAGCTTGTTCCAGCTAAATATGAAACTAGAGAGGTTACTATTACTACAAAGGAGCCTTCTCAACGTTTGGAAGTTATTCCAGCTGAATGGGGAACTGAAACTTTAACTTATAATAAAAGAGAGTACGGTTCTTCCATCAGAACTACTCCTGCTAGTTTCACGACAGATTATGAGACTATCGAAATAAAACCAGTTACTGCAAGATGGGAAATGAGTGATACTCCAGCTGCCGAATGTGCCTCTAGCAATCCTGATGACTGTAGATACTGGTGTTACAAAGGCATTCCTGCCGAGTTTACGACTGTTAACGTTCAGCTTTTATCTTCAGATGCCTCTTTTGCTAGAACACCTGATTGTGACCCTGCCAACAACGGAGGAAAAGACTGTGGAACTGGAACTTATACAAAGACGGTTCAATTGAAGCCTGCTAAAACTAGAGTGATCGATATTCCTGGTCAAACTAAAACAGTTAAAACTACTGTAATGGTAACTCCTCCTAGTACAAGAGTAGTGACTATTCCTGAAGTTAGAAAAACGATTTCTAAAAGAGTTATGGTAACCCCTCCTTCTACAGAGAGAATTGAAATCCCTGCGATTACTAAAACTATTAAGAGAACGCTTATTTCTAATGAGACTTCTCGTTCAGAAACTATTCCTGCAGTATCTAAGTCTTTTACCAAGACTGTAATGACTGCAGCTCCTAGCACTAGAGCTATCGCACTTCGTGGAGCTACTAGAAACTTAGAGGTAACACGTTTGGTGTCTGATTCACGTGTGAATGAAGAAGTGGTTCCTGCTATCACTAAAACAGTTACTAAAGAAGTACTTCAAACCAAAGGGGGATTAACTACCTGGAAAGAAGTAGACTGTGAGTTAGTTGAGTACCAAGCCCTTCCTATTAACTGGAACTTGGGTAGTGCAACATTAACTAGAGAAGCGAAACGTTTAATTGACACACGTTTAATGCCTGTTTTAGCAAATAACCCAGGAGTTAAATTGGAGATTGCTTCTCATACCGATTCAAGAGGTACTGAAACTTCAAACCAAGACCTTTCTGAAAGAAGAGCTCAAGCGGTTGCTCGTTATTTACAAACTAAAGGAGTTAATAATAGCTTATTAGTTGCTAATGGTTTTGGAGAGAACCGATTGAAAAACAGATGTGCGGACGGGGTTTCCTGTACAGAGCGTGATCACGCTGTGAACCGTAGAACTGAATTCAGATTGATAAACAACTAATTTATCAAGACATTACCATTAACATAGTAAAAGAATTCCCATTTTTTGGGAATTCTTTTTTTTTTATCACCTTTGGCACGGAAAATGCCCAAATCCATTAAAACTACTTCTTTATGAAACCTCTCGCTGTTATTGCATTAATGATGTTGTTCCTACCGGCCTTTGCTCAAGATGATGCCACGCAACTTAACTGGCTAACAGATCTGGACGAAGCTAAAGAAATGGCTAAAGAGAATAATAACCCAATCTTGGTTTATTTCAATGGAAGCGATTGGTGTGCACCCTGTAAGGCATTGAAATCAGATTTTTTTGAAACGGAAGCATTTGCATTACGTGCAAAAAATCTTGTTTTGGTAATGATCGATTACCCAAGAAGAGTTGATATTATTTCTGAAACCCAAAGGGCCTACAATAAGAAAGTGATCGCATCGTATAACCCTGACAAATCATTTCCTACTCTAGTTATGCTTAATAAAAAAGGAAAGGAAATCGGTAAACTATCAGGCTATAGTTCCTTCAATAGCTACAAAGACACGAGTCATCACCTTACCTTCGTAGACGAGTTTATAGCTAAAAATAACTAGCTTACTTAAAGAGTCCATCCATTCCTGGAATATTAGGCATTCCATCTTTAGCAACAGCCGCTAGTTCGGCTTCGTTTACTTCAGTAGCTTTTTCAATGGCTTTATTTAAAGTCAATATGAGGTAGTCTTCTAATTGCTCTTTATCTTGAAGTAGGGAGGCGTCTATTTCAATCTCCTTGATGGTTCTATTCGCGGTAAGCGTTACTTTTAAAAGATCATCAGCGCTTTTTTCATCAATCAACACCGTATCCAAGCGTTTTTTTGTGGCTTCCACTTTTTCCTGGGTTTCTTTTAGTTTACCCATCATTCCCATAATGTTTCCAAACATGATTTTGATTTTTTAATTGGATACAAATTTACTACTTTGCGAGGCTATTATACAAACCAAGTCAAATGAAAAACTTCGTATACATTTCGGTACTAACGCTTATTTTTGCGACCTCTTGCGACTCTAAAGAAACTTCAGAAAAACCCATGAATATAACCGCACCAACGGCTGATAAAATTGCCAAGAATCTAGAAATGCACGGTGATGTGCGTGTAGATAATTACTATTGGCTTAATGACAAGGAGAATGAAGAAGTGATCGACTACCTAGAAAGAGAAAACGATTACTATAATAAAATGTCTGTCCATACGAAAGACTTCCAAGCCGATCTCTTTGAAGAAATGAAGAGTCGTATTAAGGAAGACGATGCGTCGGTTCCTTATTTCTATAATGGCTATTACTACATAACTCGTTACGAAACAGGTAAAGATTACCCTATTTTCTCAAGAAAGAAGGATTCCTTGGAGGCAGCGGAAGAAGTGATGTTCGATGTAAATACAATGGCAGAAGGACACTCTTATTATAACCTTAGAGGACTTAACGTGAGTGCTGACAACAAATGGGTTGCTTTTGGTGTGGATACGCTAAGCCGTCGTAAATACACGCTGTATATTAAGAATCTTGAAACGGGAGAGATATTGGATGACGCGATAGCCCTCACCACAGGCGGGTCGACCTGGGCCAATGATAATGAGACCTTATTTTATACTACAAAAGACGAACAAACCCTACGATCCAACCAAATCTATAAACACAAAAGAGGCGAAGCTTCAAATAAAGATATTTTGATTTTTACTGAAGAGGACGAAACCTTTGGAACGTATATTTATAAAACGAAGAGTGATGAATTTTTGGTTATCGGTTGCTATAGTACCCTAACCTCTGAATACCAGATTTTGGATGCGAATACTCCACATGCGCCATTTAAAATGTTTCAGGAACGAACAAGAGGGTTGGAATATGGAATTTCTCACTTCGGAAATGACTTTTATATCGTAACCAACAAAGACGGTGCTACCAATTTCAAATTAATGAAAACTTCCGAAAACGCTACAAGCATGGAAAATTGGGAGGAAGTGATCGCACATCGCGATGCAGTTCTGTTGGAGGATATTGATATTTTTAAAGATTTTCTTGTTGTAAGTGAACGAAATGAAGGTTTGAATAAGATTCGAATTAAGCGTTGGGATGATTCGGCAGATTACTACCTGCCTTTTGACAATGAGACCTATACAGCCTATCCAACGCAAAATATTGAGTTCAACACTAATATTTTACGTTATAGCTATAATTCCTTGACGACACCATCCTCGGTAATCGATTTTAATATGGAAACCCAAGACAGGGAAATCAAGAAAGAAACCAAAGTATTGGGAGGCGATTTCAAAAAGGAAAACTACGAGTCCAAACGCGTTTGGGCTACCGCAGGAGATGGGACTAAAATTCCTATTTCAATGGTTTATAAAAAAGGAATGGAGCAAAATGGTAAAAACCCTGTTTTGCTGTACGCTTATGGCTCCTATGGTTCTACAATTGACCCATATTTCTCTTCCGTACGATTAAGTCTTTTGGACCGTGGATTCGTTTATGCCATTGCACATGTGAGAGGTGGACAGTATTTAGGTCGTGAATGGTACGAAAATGGAAAGTTACTTACAAAGAAAAATACCTTCACCGATTTTGTGGATGCATCCAAGTTTTTAATTGCTGAAAATTATACCTCTAAAGATCATATGTATGCTTCCGGAGGTTCTGCCGGTGGATTATTAATGGGGGCAATCGTGAATATGGCTCCAGAGCTTTATAATGGGGTAGTGGCTGCTGTTCCCTTTGTGGACGTAGTGACCACTATGTTGGATGATAGTATACCTTTAACTACAGGTGAATATGACGAATGGGGAAATCCTAACGAAGAGACTTCTTATAATTATATGAAATCCTATTCGCCATATGATAATGTAACGGCTCAGGAATATCCAAATATGCTGGTTACTACTGGTTTACATGATTCACAAGTGCAATACTTTGAGCCTGCAAAATGGGTGGCCAAATTACGCGAATATAAAAAGGGTGATCATATTTTATTGTTGCATACCAATATGGATGCAGGCCATGGTGGGGCATCGGGTCGATTTGAAGCATTGAAGGAAGTAGCCATGGATTATGCGTTTTTATTGGATATGGAAGGAATACAGAAGTAATTCAAATTTTTAAATTATCTTTGTCCCGATTCAAAAGAGAGGACAACTCCTTGATTTTTAATTAAACATCCCTTTATGAAGAACATACAAGCCCAAGAAAATGTACTGGCGCTTATCGGTAATACGCCGTTGATTAAAATCAACCGCATAACCTCACAAATGGCTGGAAACTTTTACGCAAAAGTTGAAGCTTTTAATCCTGGGCATTCAGCCAAGGATAGAATTGCACTTTATATTATAGAGAAAGCAGAGCAGGAGGGTATTTTAACTCCTGGCGATACTATTATTGAAACCACTAGTGGAAATACAGGATTCAGTATTGCAATGGTGAGTGTTTTGAAAGGATATGACTGTATTTTGGCAGTTAGTTCTAAATCATCACCTGATAAAATTGCCATGCTAAAGACTATGGGAGCTCAAGTTTTTGTTTGTCCAGCTCATGTAGCTGCAGACGATCCTCGCTCTTACTATGAAGTAGCGAAACAAATTCACGCAGATACTCCAGGTTCGGTTTATATCAATCAATATTTCAATCAGTTGAATATTGATGCACATTATCATTCTACAGGCCCTGAAATATGGGAACAGACCAATGGTCAAATAACACATTTAGTGGCATGTAGTGGTACCGGAGGAACTATTTCTGGGACAGCTCGTTTCCTAAAGGAACAAAATCCAGATGTAAAAATTTTGGGTATTGATGCCTATGGAAGTGTGATACAGAAATATCACGAAACTAGAGAACTAGACAAAGATGAAATTTATCCTTACCGAATAGAAGGTTTGGGTAAAAATTTAATCCCATCTGCAACCGATTTCGATTGTATTGATTCATTCACCAAAGTAACGGATGAAGCTAGTGCGCATACTACAAGAGAACTTGCCAAAACGGAAGGTTTATTTCTTGGATATACCAGTGGTGCTGCTATGCAGGGAATTAAACAGTTAAGTGAAGAAGGCGTATTTGATAAGGATAGTATTGTTGTGGTTATATTCCCTGATCATGGTTCACGTTATATGGGTAAAGTATACAATGATGAATGGATGACTCAACAAGGGTTTATGGATGCTAAAACGTCTAAAGCGGAGTCTGTTCAATACGTAAAATAATTAAAAACAGCATTTTATATACAGCCGCTGCCTTTGGTAGCGGCTTTTTTGTGTTTCTTTCTTTCTAACCAAAGTGTATGGCTATCCTGTATAAAATACTTATTTTTGCAGCTTGCATTTGAATTTACTGAAATTAGATGAGAGATTTATTTGATAAGATTTACAAAGACAAAGGCCCCTTAGGTAAATGGGCTGAGGTAGCCGAGGGATATTTCATGTTCCCAAAATTGGAGGGACCTATTTCAAACCGGATGAAATTCAATGGTAAAGAAGTAATTACCTGGAGTGTAAATGATTATCTTGGTTTAGCAAATCATCCTGAGGTCCGTAAGGCAGATGCTGAGGCTGGTGCGAAATACGGTTCTGCGTATCCTATGGGTGCCCGAATGATGAGCGGTCATACTGATCTTCACGAACAACTGCAAAATGAACTGGCAGAATTTGTTAGTAAAGAAGCATCTTATTTGTTGAATTTCGGCTATCAAGGAATGGTATCTACCATTGATGCCTTAGTTTCAAAAGATGATGTGATTGTTTACGATGTTGATGCACATGCATGTATTATCGATGGTGTTCGTTTGCATTTAGGACAACGCTTTACGTATAAGCACAACGATATGGAAAGTATCGAGAAGAACCTTAAACGTGCGGAAAAAGTTGCTGCAAAAACTGGAGGAGGTATTTTACTTATTTCTGAAGGAGTTTTTGGAATGCGAGGAGAGCAAGGGAAATTGAAAGAGATTATAGCCTTAAAGCAAAAATATAACTTTCGCTTTTTTGTCGATGATGCCCATGGTTTCGGAACTTTAGGTAAAACTGGAGCAGGAGCAGGAGAGGAGCAAGGAGTTCAGGACGGTATCGATGTCTACTTCGCCACCTTTGCCAAGTCTATGGCAAGCACAGGTGCTTTCATTGCAGCCGATGAAGAAATTATCAATTACTTAAAATATAACTTACGTTCTCAAATGTTTGCCAAGTCATTGCAAATGCAATTGGTGGCGGGCGCTTTGAAACGTTTGGACATGATTCGTACTAGTACTAAGTTTAAAGACAAACTTTGGGAGAATGTGAATGCCTTGCAAGGTGGTTTACGCGAACGCGGATTTGACTTAGGAACTACTCAAAGTTGTGTAACACCAGTATATTTGAAAGGATCTGTTCCTGAAGCAATGGCGCTAGTTAAGGACTTACGGGAAAATTATGGGGTATTTAGTTCTATCGTTGTGTATCCTGTGATTCCTAAAGGACTTATTCTATTGCGTATGATTCCAACTGCGTCACATACAATACAAGACGTAGAAGAGACGTTACAGGCCTTTTCAGCTATTAGAGAACGATTGGAAAACGGAACCTATAAAAAATTGTCTGCGGCTCTTGCTGCAGAATTTGGAGAACAGTAAAAAAGCTCCATACTATATTAAAAAAACCATCGGCATTCAGTCGATGGTTTTTTCTTTTACAAGTCTTTTTTAAACGTGCTACGCTCTTTGTGCTGCTCTGGGCTGTAATCCTTCCAAAGTAGCTGTACAGCGGTGTTTTCTTTCAATTCAGGATTGGTTTCAACCATTTCAATCCCTTTGGAATTAAATAGATATTGCATTTCCTCAAAAATGATGGCTGTAACCCCTTTTCCTTGGTACTCCGGATCAATTCCTATTAAATAGAATGCTGCCAAATTCGCCTTTTTCTGGGCTTTTAAAATATGCCACCAACCCGTTGGAAATATTTTCCCGTTGGCTTTCTTAAGCGCCTTACTGAAAGAAGGCATCACCACTGAAAAAGCAATAAGCTTGTCGTTTTTATCTTTGATGCACGTAATATAGTCGGGATGGATAAAGCTGAAGTATTTTTCTTTGTAATGATCTATTTGATATTGCTGAATGGGTACAAAAGTCTGAAGTGTATTATAGGTATTGTTCAACAATCCGAACATTTCATCAACATAAGGTAAGATCTCTTTCTTATTTTTGAAACGCACTACGGATAATTCATAACGCTGCCGTATGATCCTTGAAAATTTCTTTACTTTTTCAAATGCTTGCGGTGGAATCGTGAGTCGATATTCAACCCATGTGGCTTGTTTTTCGTAACCCAATGTTTCAAAATGTTTGGCGTAATACGGATAATGATACCAGGTAATCATAGTATTCATTTTATCAAATCCCATGGTAAGGATACCCGCTTTTTCCATATTGGAAAAACCTACGGGACCTTCGGCATAAGATAATTCGTGCTTATGACCCACTTCGTATACCTTTTCAAGAAGGGCTTTGGTCACTTCAATATCGTCGACAGCGTCAAACCAGCCAAATCGAACTTTCTTCTTCCCAAGCTCTTGAATTTCCAAATGATTTATAATCACTGCAATTCTGCCTACTGCCTTTTCATTTTTGTAAGCCATAAAATACGTGGCCTCCGCATTCTGAAATACCGGATTTTTAGCGCTGTCCAGTGTTTCTATTTCGTCCTTTATAATAGGAGGAACCCAATATTCACAGTCTTTGTACAACTGGAAGGGAAACAAAACAAACTTCTTTAATTCTTTTGGGTTGGTTACTTGTAAAATTTTAATCATATATACTTCATCTATAATCCGTCATCTCCATCTTCATCGCCACCGTCATCTTCGATTTCAAAACCATCTTTCCGTTTTTTCTGTTTTTTCTTCTCTTCTTTCTTAGCCTTCTTCAGCGCCTTGTTTTTATCTTTTTCGGCTCTTCGTGCTTTTCTTGCTCCCTCGCCTTTCTCTTCTATAAATTCATCTTCTTCATGTAAATCGAAACGATAAGCCAATCCAACTCTTCCGTAGAAAATGGATGGCGTATCCTTAAAGTTAAGAGTCACGGACAAGTCAACGTGTAAATCTTGAGTAATTAAAGCCGCAGCACCTCCTCGAAACAATTGATCTGCATAGAAATCGCTCGAAAAACCTTGATTTTCCAAAAATATGGAAAAGTAATCGTTGGTGGCGTGTGTAAGTGTAATAATATAGCCATAGGATGGAAAATCGGTTGCCAAACGATCTGCGATAATGTTGGTCACTAGCACAAAACCACCTAAAAAGTTATTTTGCGTTGACAGCACCAATTTTGGGCTTATCGAACTTTCGGCTTCAGGAGTAAAGGGATTGTCAGAAAAGTCGAAGTTGGCACCTGCGTAGACTGAAACGGCTGGAATAAAATCGCTCCATCGAAACCGGTTATTGGCTTTCCAACTTAGTAAATTGGGTCCTTCGAGTTCTGTTTTACGGTAGGGATCGTATACTAGGTATTTTGCTCCAAGGGTATTACTTTTAAAATTAGAAAAAGTAGATTCAATCCCTAAACCTTGGGTGTCTGTTACTTTATTGCGTTGAAATGAACCTGTCAGGCTTATTTCTAATTCTTCTTTCCAAACACCATAGCGCGCTGTATAATCCCATCCAAAAACGCTAGCATCCGTCTGCAAAAGCCTATGTTTTTCTTTACCAAGATAAATACCACTCTCAAATTGCAATACTTTTTTACCTACCGAAAACGCTCCCTGAGAAACCCCAGGACGGTTGGTGTTGATCATATCGGTATATTGAGCCGTGGCTGAAAGGGGCAGTAATAGTAGGAAAGCAAGTAATCGAAGCCAGTGAGTCATACTTTTTGGGTTTAGTTCAAAGATATAAGATTTTATCATTTATTTAATAGTTGTTTTTCTTCTTTTTATGAAGCATTCTGTACTTTTGAAAAGTATAGACTTTGCAACATCATGTTGTTGCGTATTTAGATAAATAATTAATGATTTCTTTTTTAAAAACAATTTTAATTGTCTACTTGGTATATCTGGCCCTTAAGTATTTACTTAAATGGCTGAGCCCTTATATCATGCGCTTTGTGGCCAAGAAAGCCGCACAAAAATTTGAAAGTGCATTCGGACAAAACCCATTTCAGCAAAATAATGAAGCTCCTCAAACGGAGGAGACCATCGATAGAACTACAAAAACTCCAAAGTCCAACGGTAAGGTGGTTGGCGAGTACGTAGATTTTGAGGAACTTGAATAACTCAAGGCTCTTAAATCTATTTTCCCTGCTTCTATCTAGCATATTTTTTATAATTTCCCCTCAATCTTAATCCTAGCTTTTATGCAGTTCAATTTCAAGAGAATTCTGCCCCATTTGGCGGTATTAGTATTGTTCGTAGTGGCTTCTCTCGCTTACTTTTATCCAGTAATACAAGGGAAAACTATTTTTCAAAGCGATATCGTACAGTATACGGGTATGGCGAAGCAGCAGAACGATTTTAGAAAGCAAACTGGAGAGGAAACCTATTGGACCAATAGTGCCTTTGGTGGTATGCCCACTTATCAATTAGGAGCTAAGTATCCACATAATTATATTAAGAAATTGGACTTGACACTACGGTTTTTACCACGTCCAGCCGATTATCTCTTCTTGTATTTTATAGGAATGTACATTCTATTTCTAGTCCTAAAGGTCGATTATAAACTCGCCTTTGTCGGCGCGCTCGCTTTTGGGTTTTCCACCTATCTTATCATTATTTTAGGGGTAGGACATAATGCGAAGGCGCATGCTATTGCTTATATGCCATTAGTCCTAAGTGGAATAATACTCACCTTTCGGGGGAAATACATACAAGGATTTTTGCTCACCACTGTCGCTATGGCGCTAGAATTGGTGGCAAATCACTTTCAAATGACGTACTATTTATTGTTACTAGTTATTTGTATTGGGATTGCTTATTTGATTGATGCCTATCAGAAAAAAATGATACCTCACTTTTTTAAGGCAGTTGGAGTTATGGCCTTAGGAGTATTTTTAGCCATTGGGCTGAATGCGACTAATATTATGGCCACCAAAGAGTATGCAGACACTTCTACGCGCGGAAAGAGTGAATTATCCATTAATGTAGACGGAACTGAAAGAGTGGGTGATGGTGGTCTCAGTTATGACTATATAACCGAATACAGTTACGGTAAATTGGAAAGTTTGAACTTGTTTATACCCCGTTTTATGGGTGGCGGTTCTAGCGATGGATTTCCAGAAGATTCAAAGACCGTTCAAGAAATATTAAAAACCGAACCTAGTGCCACCCCAAAAGATGCACTACAGTTTTTGAATGATCAAATACCATTCTATTGGGGAGACCAGCCCATCGTGGCTGCTCCAGCCTATATTGGAGCAGTGGTTATTTTCCTGGCAGTTTTGGCCTTGTTTTTGGTTCGCGGCCGATTAAAATGGTGGATTTTAGCTGGAATTACTTTTAGCTTATTACTCTCATGGGGGAAGAATTTTTCTTTTCTAACCGAATTTTTCATCGATCATGTTCCTCTGTACAGCAAATTCAGAGCGGTTTCGTCTATTCAGGTGATTCTTGAGTTGATACTCCCTATTTTGGCCATTGTTGGGCTCCATCAGTACTTTAACAATTTTCAGAAGAAGGAAAAGAAGAAAAAGGCCTTATTATATGCGTCGTCTATCGTTGGAGGATTAGGAATTATATTCGTTCTACTAAAATCGCAATTGTTCAGTTTTGTGAGTCCGTACGATGGATTGATTATCGAACAGCTAGGGCTTCCTTTTGTGGACGCCTTGCGCGAAGACCGAGCCAGTGTGTTAACTGCAGATGCTTTGCGATCTGTTTTGTTTGTTGCCTTGACTGCGGGTGTTTTATGGTTGGTTTATTCAGAAAAACTAAAAGAAATTTTTGCCATTGGTGCCATCGCCTTACTCATTGTTGTAGACCTAGTTGGAGTAGACCAACGTTATGTGAATTCAGAGAATTTTGTGATTTCTAGATATATGGAAAAGCCATTCCCTGAAACACCCGCACATACAGGAATTCTGCAAGATGATGGTTATTATCGGGTGTATGATGCCTCCTATAGTACCAAGGCATTTAATAGTGGTGAGGCCAGTTACTTTCATAATGCATTGGGTGGATATCATGCCGCCAAACCAGGAAGAATCCAAGATATAGATGATTTTTATTTAGCCGATGGATCCGCAACCATTTTTAATATGCTGAACGTAAAGTATATTATGGTTCCTGGAAAAGAAGGTGAGGTCGCAGTGCAACAAAACCCATTTGCGAATGGTCCTGCTTGGTTTGTGGATAAGGTAATGCCTGCCAATAATGCCAACGAAGAAATTCTATTACTTGATAGTCTAAATACCAAGACTACTGCAGTGGTGCATCGTAAGTTTTTGGATAAAATTCCCGCTGAAAATATCAAAAGGGATAGTACAGCTAGCATTAACCTGAAAAGTCATCGCCCTAATCATTTGGTGTATGAAACGGCAACAACCACCGATCAATTGGCGGTATTTTCGGAGGTCTATTATCCGAAAGGATGGAACGCCTACATCGATGGGAGTCCGGCCGAGTATTTTCGAGCAAATTATACCCTTAGAGCCATGGTAATACCTAGCGGAAACCATGAAGTTGAGTTTAAGTTTGAACCGCAGGTGGTAAAAACTGGAAGCCGAATCACCTTGGCGAGTAGCCTTTTGTTTTTCTTGCTTTTCGCAGGAGGTATATATAAGCTTTATTGGAAAAAAGAACCTCTAAAGCCAGAATAATGAGGGCAAAAAGGGTGCTCATTATCTGTTATTATTGGCCGCCTGCTGGTGGGCCTGGCGTACAACGTTGGTTGAAGTTCGTTACCTATTTGGGCGAATTTGGAGTAGAACCCATCGTTTTTGTTCCCGACAACGCCCACTATCCTTTAAAGGATGAAGCCCTTCAAGCAGAGATCCCCAAGAATATTAAAGTCGTTCGATTTCCGATTAAGGAACCCTACCGATTTGCCAAATGGTTTTCAAAAAAGAAGACAAAAACCATAAGTAGTGGTATCATTTCTGAAAAGGAACCATCCTTTCTAGAGAGAGCCATGCTATTTATTCGGGGCAATTTATTTATCCCAGATGCACGCGTGGGGTGGGTGAAACCTGCGAGCCGATTTCTTCAAAAGTATCTAGTGGATCATGAAATAGATACGATAGTAACGACGGGACCACCACATAGTTTACATTTGATTGGGTTGCGGCTAAGAAAGGCCTTAGAAGTGCGTTGGGTGGCCGATTTCAGAGATCCTTGGACAACCATTCATTATCACAAATCCCTACGGCTCACTGAATCATCAGTAAAGAAACATAAAGCCTTAGAAAAGGAAGTCTTAACACAGGCAGATGCGATCGTAGTCACCAGTCCTGGTACTAAGGTGGAATTTTCAGAAATTACACAAACTCCAATTACCGTAATTACCAATGGATTTGAAAATACGTCAAGCGCACCACGAATATTGGATGAGCGCTTCAGTTTGGTTCATATTGGATCGCTGCTTACCAACCGGAATCCTACACTGCTCTGGAAGGTTATTTCGGAGCTTGTTCAAGACCATCCCGATTTTGCGAACCAATGTCACATTAAATTGGTGGGCGCTGTAAGCAAAGATGTTATATCAAGTTTGGATGCATTCGGACTTGCAAAATATACGGAGGAAGGTGGTTATGTAACTCACGAGGAGGCCCTTCAATTGCAAAAGAATGCACAGGTTTTATTGTTAGTTGAAATGAACCGTCCAGAAACCAAAGCCATCATTCCAGGTAAGCTGTTTGAATATTTATCTGCAGGACGCCCTATCTTAGCCTTGGGGCCAGAAGGGAGTGATATCAAGGCTATTATTGAAGAGACGAACACCGGACAATTTTTCTCCTATTCCGAAGAACGTCAAATAAAAGACCAATTGTGGAACTACTTCCAGAAGTATTTGAACCAGAAATTGGAGGTTGATTCATTGAATATTGAAAAATATAGTAGAAGAGAGCTTACCAAAGACCTAGCTGAACTTTTAATTGGCTAATTTATAATTCCTACGATTCGCTATCCAGTAGCGGTTGCTTTTCAGTAGTAAAAGGGATGCAAACCTCCGTAATCCCTTCATTACCATCCGCTTTTTTTTAATATGAATTTATAATTGCTACCATACGAGGGGCGACTTAGGCTGCAAATAGTACAGCCCTACGCCTTGGCCAATGAGGTCTTCGTTTGAAGCCTATCCTATGATAGGAATACCCATGTTCCCTTGGCATTCCGTAAAAACAAAAAAATTGGTGTTGAAGTCTCAAATTACTGCCTTGTAGTCTGTATTTATAAAAGGCGACTTCAAGTTATTGTCGTTTCTATTTAGTGGTGGTAATTTGAAGAAAAATTGAGAAAGGAACCCTGTTTCTTTGGAACTTCGGAATTGTATAGGTAGAACATACCGTTGGATTCAGAATAACAAAAACAACCATTTAATTCATTTGCTATGAAAAAGGAAAATTTCAATTATTTACCGAAACTTTGGGTTTTGGTATTAATTACCGTGCTGGCATGTACTTCTAAAGACGACGGTATTTCTGAAACCGTTGAAGCGAATACCACTCCAGCGAACATTATCATAAATGCCGAAAGCTCGTACGAAGGATTGCTCAATGAAGCATTTCAACTCACAGCCATAGTAACCAACAGTGATGGAGAAGTCCTGGATGGTCAAACTATTGGTTGGACAAGCAGTAACCCAGAGATAGCCTCTATTAACGGCTCTGGTCTTTTACGAGTCCTTTCTGACGGTCAAATTCTCATCACCGCGAGCATTGGTACTTTGGAAGGGATTAAAACCATCACTATTGATCGTACCACAACCGATTTAATCACTTTTACCGTGGAGGATCTTTCCGATCAGCTATCCGCTTTAGGAGAAACTTCGTTGGTATTTCTGGATGTATACCGAATGACGGGTACTTTCATTGAATTAAACCAAGGAGATTCCACTGAGGAAACCACCGTAAATCGAGATGAAGTGTACTATTTTTATAAAGGGAGCGCTGTGATGAATATAGAAGGGGAGGTCGTTACGATTGAGGAAGAATCGGCCGTGCTCATTACTGCAAATAGCAGGCGAAGTATTACTTCAGTTTCTGCAGATGCACAAATTATTGTAACCAAAATAAATACGGGCCTTAGTCTAGTACCAAGTTCGTACGCGATGTATTCCAGAGCACAAATGGAAGGGCCAAGAGACCCAAACCAAAATGTTTGGAATCCTTTTATGGATGAAGAATCTGTGATTTTTGGAATGTATATGCTTCCGCAAGTAGCGGGAGGAGATACACGTTTGGAGCACGATTTTGATGAATTGAATATTGTGACTCGAGGTTTGAGTCGTTTTCTAACCGATGAGGGGGAAGTACAATTGGAACCTGGTTCGATAATGTATGTGCGTGAAGCTAACGGTCATGCCTTTAAGAATTTGAGTACCGATACCGATGTGCTCATTTTATGGAATACCCAGGGATAATAAAAGGGAAACCCTCGATCTGCCGAAGCATCACGAGGGTTTCTCACTAACCAACCAAAGGTTAGTAATAAGAAAAAACGGATGTTTAAATGCGGCAATATCAAGGGTTTAGAGCGTGTGTATTGATTCGTTTACACTGATATAGCATTACCAGCTTACTTCGAGTATAATGACTTAAATTAATTAAAACACTTACAATCAACAATATAAACATCCCTTTTTTTGATTTTTATGAATAAAAAACATGAAGAAACCCGCCAGAATCTCAAGAGATACCTGACGGGTTTTTCAAAAAAACTAACCAACCAAAGCCGTAATGTCTTTACCTGTCTAACAGGCTTGATAACTATATTCCAATGATCGTGCCAAAACATTCACGAACCGCTATGGACAAGTGTTAAAATTATTAGTGGAAATAATCATTGGAATTATCAGCCTTTTGTTAACTTCGCTAACTCCCCGTTAATTTATTGCATAAAATCTTGAATAGGAAACCAACTTCTATTAATTAATATTTTTTATCTAAAAAAATATGAGTTTATATTGATGATATGCTGAAGTTGCCAGTAATTTGTAAAAACATTCACCTTAAATTTAAAAGATAACTTATAAAACTTTATGAAAGGAATACAATTACACGAAAATTTACATCAGTTTATTCGACATATTGAATCAATAAAGGACACTTATCCGATGACTTTATTGTTATTGAATCCTTATCAAAAAAGAACTAACCAGAAAATGGTCAAGTTTATGGAAGACAATGTTGAGGAAATAGAAGATGAAGATGGAGAGAAAATGTTTGCAATTAAATTTGAGCAACATCGGTTATATGAAAGTCTTTCAAAAAACGCAGAAATATCCTCATTAGCGATCAAAACTATACCTGAAAGTTTATTTGTTGCTTTAATATCTCAATATGATGCCTTTTTCAATCGTTTATTGAGGGCGTTATTTGAACTTCAGCCAGAATATTTAAATAATTCTGAAAGAACAATTAATTTTTCACAATTGGTTGAATTCACTTCGATAGAAGATGCTCGTGAATATGTCATTGAAAAAGAAGTGGAAACTGTTTTGAGAAAAAGTCATACTGCACATTTCGAGTACTTGGAGACAAAATTATCCATGCCTTTAAGAAAAAATCTACCAGTATGGCAGAAATTTATTGAAATTACAGAAAGAAGAAATCTCTTTGTTCATTGTGATGGTATTGTTTCTTCACAATACATAAAAGTTTGCAAGGAGAATAAATGCAAAATAGGAGAGATTAAGGTTAATGATACACAATCTGTACCATTAGAATATTTCAACGAATCTTATGAGTGTTTGTATGAAATAGCCACTAAATTAACTCATACTCTTTGGAGAAAATTGATTAAGAGCGATTTAAAATCTGCAGATGGAAAACTGAATGAAATTTGTTATGACTTAATGTCAAGCAAACAATATAAATTAGCTGACATAATGCTTGAGTTTTCTTGTGCTCAAACTAAACATTTCGATGATGCTATAAGTAATATTTTTACTGTTAATAAGGCTTTATCACAATATTTACAAAAGAATAAAAAGAAGGCAAAGGAGATAATTAACGCAAAAGATTGGAGCGCAAGTAGTGATGATTTTAAATTAGCTCATTTGGCTTTAACCGATGATTTTGAAGGATGCTTTTTGTTAATGAAAAAAATGGGTTCAGATGGAGAAGTAGATAAAGAAAATTATATGACTTGGCCTTTATTTACTGAATTGAGACAAAAAGAAGAGTTTAAAACTATATTTAAAGAGTTATTCGGAGAAGAATATACTGTTCTAGAAATTCCCGAAAGACCTATTCAAGAGTTGATTGCTGAAAGAATTAAGGATAATCCCAAATTGAAGGAAAAGACTGTATCCAAAAAAAAGCCCAAAACAAAAGCGAAGGCTGAATTAAGCAAGGAGGAAGAATAAACTACTGGCAACAACATATAATTCACGGTTTTGATGGTTGAGGAAATGGTTTTTCTTACCTAAAATAAACTATTTATAATCACAGCATTTTTGTAATTAGTTAATTTGTTTACTTCAGTAAAAAAAAATGCATCCAATTTATATATAGTATTTTCCCCAAATATTTGGTCATAAATTTCGTACCATTGAAGAAAATTTTCAATCAAATTTGTTGAAAAAGTCAACACGATTATTTCAGCTTTAAGGCTACTTTTAAACTTTGAAAAGACAGTTTTAGGGCAGAATATGTTACACTGATATAGACCTTCCTTTCACTGATATAGCCATACTTTTGGGCGTAATTCTTATACTCCAAACATGCTCTGTCTATGTTTATGCACCAACAAAACAGGCACTTATAATGATAAATCACCACAAGTGCCTGTTTCTTAATACACTAAATGTACCATAAAAATACACTTAACTACTTAACCAAAAAATTATAGTCCGCGACCTCTTCTAGGTGCTGCTCCTTTAGAACGTGAGCTAGAGCTTTTTCTACTCTTTGTTCCTTTGGATCTTGACGGAGTACTTTTACGCTTGGAAGCCGTGCTACTTCTTTTATTTGAAGGTGCACTTCGCTTCACAGCGTTACTTCTTTTACTTGATGAAGAACTACGCTTCACCGTATTACTTCTTTTACTCGTTGTGGTACCTCTAGAGGCGGTAGACTTTCTCGTTGAAGTTTGTCTTTTTACCGAGTTATTTCTTGTGTTTCCAGAACGTTTCGATACCGAGTTACTCCCTCTTGATTTTGAAACTGAACCTCTGTTAGAAGATCCAACACTCTTTGAGCTACCAGATCGTTTGATGTCTCTGGATGCATTCCCTCTTTTGGCGGTACCTTTTGTTGTACTTCTATTACTTACCGAGTTATTACCTCTTTTAGCAATGTCCTTTCGGCCCAAGTTAGAATTGTTGTTTCTTTTAGCAACACCTCTTGTTGTATTTCTAGATACTGATGAGTTGCTTTTCACATTTCCTCTAGAGTTGCTTCGAGAGTTAATGCTGCTTCTTCTGCTATCACCTGATCTACTTACCGCAGTGTTTCTTCTGTTGGCATTGTAATCTCTGTTTATAGCCGTTCTACCATTTTTGTAGTGATGACGACTTCCTGGACGATTGAAACTTCTTCTTCCATTTACATAGGATCTACGACCACTATTGTAATAGTTTCTGTGGTATGAATAAGAATATCTAACAGGGCTATAATATCTTCTATAAGGATAGTCATATACGATACAGCTTGTATAAATAGGTCTCGCATAGTATATGTGCCATGGACGGAAAACATACGTTCTGTACCAAGGGCTGATATAGCCAGAGTAGTAATCGAAATGCCCGTAGCTGTTGTAGAATATGCGTTGTCCACCTACTCTTACAATACGTCGGTTGTTGTATCTAATCTCCACATCTCCAGCTTGCGTGATACGACCGAATTCGTCATAATAAATAGCGACATCCTCTACCTGAATAACTGCTCCGTAATCATCGTACTGAACGTAAGCGTCATAATCATATCCAGAGTTAAATGAAACACTTACTCCAGGCGTGTTTAGACTTACATTCACATTGCCACCATTAGTATCACCTACATATACGAAATCGAATTGTCCGTCGGTGTAGATGGAGAACTCAACGCCACCTTCTACAAAGATGTACGATTTGTCGTCATTATAATTTAAGGTGTTTGTTGCCGATGTCTCACTTGCTGCGTTCACGGAGAAGCTAGCTAGGAAGAGACCTAATACGAGTGCTGTTATTTTTTTCATAATTTTATATTTAAGAGTTGTACTTACCATTTTAATCTGGTTGGAGGTGTACGCTTAATAAGTATACAACCACCGTGCCAAACTTTAGAATGTATTGTTTAAGGGAAGGGGTGAGGGTAGCGTATTTTAATGTAAATACTTGTTTTACAGCAATGTGCGGTGTCGCATAAAATTTTGCAGTAAAAATTCGGAATAAGAGGTCTATTCGCTTTAAAAGCTTTGGAGGGGTAAGACGAACTATAAAATGTCGATAAAGCGGACTTCTAAACATATTCAGATTTGACTCATTTAATACCTTAAAGGATCTTCCCATTGAAAAACCAATCTTCTACGGTGAACTGAATAGTTTGATTGTTTTTATCCAAAAAGGGCGTCTAAATATGCTGTTATTCGGAAACCTATAGTGAATATCGGTATATTTATGACTGATATAGCGAGTTATACTTCATTAAAAATCAATGAAATTTGAAACACACATATTAAAAGGCGCAATAAGTAAGTACATTGAATCTATATTTCATTTTAAAGATTTCGTACCGGAGCATTCCATTGAACGTGTTGTTCCAACAGGTCATATCTTCATTATTTTTGAATTGGATGGATTTACACGAAACACCTTAGATAATGATACCCTAAAGCCGAACAATACATTTACTAAGGTTTGGGTTTCAGGAATGCACAAAAATCATATTTCCATTTCTGTACATCCAAAATCTGAAATGTTTGTCATTCAGTTCAAGCCATTTGGTGCATACCCATTTTTTCACTTTCCAATTCAAGAATTAAACGAAAAAATAGTGTCAGCCGAAAAAGTGCTTGGAAATGAAATACTTACTTTAAGAGAAGAAATTTTAAACAAAAAAACGACTGAAGAAAAATTTGATATTGCCGAGGAATGGTTGAAGGGGAGATTTAATCAAGAAAAAACACCTTCTGTTGAATTATTAAACGTTTTGGATAGATTGCAAGCTGAATCTGTCGTCAACTACAGCAATATAGTTGAAGATTATGCAAAAACACAAAAGCACTTAATTAGCCAATTCAAAAAATATATTGGCTTAACACCTAAAACATATCAGCGGATTTTAAGGTTTAACGAAATCTTACAACAAATACATCAAACTGAAAAAATTGAATGGTCGCAAGTTGCTTATCAATGTGAATATGCAGACCAATCACACTTTATAAAGGAGTTTAGGCATTTTTCAGGATTTAATCCACAAAAATTTATCCAACAAGGTTTTCATAAAGATGAATCGAATTTCTTTCCTTTAGATCGGAAAGGTTAATTTTTTACTATCCTAACAATTCATATTAAAGTAGTCTTGTGCTTTAATTAAAAAAACAGTTACATATGGATTTAGGAACAGCATTTGAAAACATTAATTGGCTATCAGTAATTGTAGCCGCAATTGTAGCATTTTTAATTGGTGGAATTTGGTATGGTCCAATTTTCGGAAAAGCCTGGATGATCGAATCTAATTTTACAGAAGAAGATTTACAAAAGAGAAATATGCCCAAAGTTTTTGGACTTTCCTTGCTCTTGTCCTTTATTGCTGCATTCGTTTTAGAGTTATTTATAGGTTCAGCGGCGGATTTAACGTTTGGGGTAATGGCAGGTTTTATGGCAGGAATTGGTTGGGTAAGTACCATGTTAGGAATTCTGTATTTGTTTGAAATGAAATCATTTAAAGCATATTTAATCAATGCAGGTTATTGCGTGGTGACATTAACAGCAATGGGCGCCATATTGGGCGCTTGGTAAACTATTATTAGGGATAAAAGAAGCAGATGAAAAATCTAAATAGAAGTACTGGGCACACACAATGAGTACTATAAATCTGAATAATGATTAATTTAAACAATACCACATGTCAAGAGAAATAAGTCAAAGTATTGAAATTAACCAGACTCCAGAAAATATTTTTATTGCTTTACTTAATCCATCGGCGATTGCAGCGTGGTGGGGAGCAAAAACGGCTATTGTGGTAAAGGAAAATAATGGGATTTACGCTGTAAGTTGGGGAAATAACATAGATGATCCAGATTATATAACCATTTCGACTATCAGAAATTTTGAGCCTCTAAAGGGATTCAGCTTGGAATATTTAACTTACGTTGCTAAAACAGGAAGATTGCCATTTGAAGCAAAGATGATTGTGCATTTTTCAATTGTTCCAATTAATGAATCAAACGCTACATTTAAAATTAAACAGACAGGATTTCCTGATGATCAAATTGCTGACAACTATTTTGAAGGATGCAATATTGGTTGGAAGCAAGTTTTAAATAACATTAAAGAATATTGCGAGAATATGTAATAAGTGAAAAACGAAGTATAACAACGCGTACATTTAATTGCTACGGAATTTCCACGCCAGAAATTCACTTGAATTAATTAACTTCGTAGTACGTCAGAAAAACACAGTTGATTGCCGCAACTAACCATTTCCCAAATTTATACTTTAGCCTAATAATGTCCAAACTAACCGAATACCGAGAAAAACTAAACCTAACTCAAGATGAGTTGGCAGAAAAATCTGGTTTATCGGTTAGAACAATACAAAGAATTGAGGCTGGTTCAAAACCAAAAGGACATAGTTTAAATGTGCTGTCTAAGGCTCTAAACGTAAGTAGAGAACAATTAACAGAAGTAGAAAAGGAACCTTCTTTTAATTATAAACTCGTAAAATTGATAAACCTATCATCCTTACCTTTTGTCATTATTCCACTTGCAAACATAGTTGTTCCACTTATGATAATGTATGGCAAGAAAGAAGTCAATTTAATAACCAAACAAATTGTTTCTATTCAAATTTTATGGTCGGTTATTTCTGCTGTCCTTTTTCTTTTAAGCCCATTTATTAGTAGACTCTTTTCTTCAGAGAATAAATTAACATTGATTGTTTTAATTGTTTCAACTTTAGTTAACCTCTTTATAATACTAAGGAACGCAGTTGCAATTGATAAAACAAACAAACTAGGTATTAAATTGAACTTCAGCTTTTTATAGAACTGTCAGAATATTGTCACTTTATTGTCGTGTAGTTTTCGCGCTCCATCATCAATTACTTTCAGAATATTGCATCATTGTTTAACAACTAATTATATTAAATAACAATGAAACAATTCAGCTTACTTATTTCAATTATTCTTCTTCTTTTTACTGCTAGTGGCAACGCCCAAGTATCTAAAAATTCAGCTCTTTTTATTCAGCTAAAGAAAGCAGATAGTTTGTTTTTTGAAGAAGGCTTTAACAAGTGTAATTTTGAAATATTAGAAACCTATATTCCTAACGATTTTGAATTTTATCACGATGAAAACGGGACACAAAACAAAGAACAATTCTTTACCGCATTTAGAGAAAGTATTTGCGCTAACACGGAAAGAAAACCAATTAGAAAAGTGGTCGAAGGAAGTTTGGAAGTTTTCCGATTGAAAAATAATGGAGAGACCTATGGCGCCGTTCAAAAAGGAATCCATTTATTTTATATTAAAGAGCCAAACAAAGAATTATATCTAACAAATATTGCGAAATTCACTTCCGTGTGGAATTTGGAAAACGGTAAATGGAAACTGTCTCGGGTTTTGAGTTATGACCATAAAGAACCAAATAAAAATTATGGTCAAAAATTTGACGCAAATTCTCCATTACCTTTATTTGATAGTGACATCAAAATTTCAAGCCTACTTAAGCAACATAAAATACCTTCAATAGCTATTGGATATATCGAGGACGGAAAACTAAAACAATTACGCTCGTTTGGCATTCAAAAACAAGGCGCTCCTGCTTCTGTAAATAGTATTTACAAAGTAGCCTCTTTAACAAAACCTATTGTTGCTTTAGTAGCTCTAAAATTAATTGAAAATGGAAGCTTACAATTGGACAAACCTATCTCAACATATTATGTAGACCCTGACGTTAAAAACCATCCCTATTTAAAAAAACTAACCACAAGACATATTTTATCTCAACAATCGGGTTTCCCAAATTGGAGATACCTAACTGAATCTAACAAATTGACTTTTGAATTTGAGCCAGGCACAAAGTTTCAATATTCCGGTGAAGGCTTTGAATACTTAAGAAAAGCTATTGAAAACAAGCTGAAAAAACCTTTTGAACAAATTACTGCAGAGATTCTATTCGAACCACTGGGAATGAATAATACACACTTTTACTGGACTCCAGAAATAAATGAGAATGATTATGCAATTGAACACAATGAAAATGGAGAACCCATAACACTTAAAAAGTATTATGATGCTAATGCTGCGGCAAATTTAATGACTACAGCCAATGATTATTCTAAATTTCTGATTCATATTATGAATGGTGCAGGGGTATCGGAAAACTTATATTCAGAATTTTTAAAAATACAAGTCAATGAAAAAAACGGAATTGACCGTAATTTAGGAATGCAATTATTATCCAAACTACCGAATAACGAAATCGCTATAATGCATACTGGTGGAGATTATGGAACAAAAGCTATTGTGATTGCGCTTCCAAATTCTAAAAGAGGATTGGTATTGTTTTCAAATTCTGAAAATGGAATGGTGCTTTGGCAGAAGATAATAGCCGAATATTTTGGAGAAACTGGAAAAGAGATTATACGCAGAAACTTAGAATAGAAGCCAAAAAAATACTGCACTCAACAACGTATTTAAAAAACGTTCAAGATGTGGCTATCTTTAAGTTCTACCATACTTTTAAAGAACAATCACTACTGAAGCATTTGTGTATTTAAGAATCGCCCAAATCATGTACAAAACCGTTGTGTATAATGTCTACCAATAACACATAATTTCATAACTTTTTACAACTGTTGACACTTCTTTTGCATTTATTTGACACTTTTCGTTTCATGTTAATTTAGTTTTACTGAAAATTGGATTATCATGAAGAAAATAATTATTGTATCGTTTTTACTAGTTTGTTCTATGCATACTTTTGGGCAAACGGATAAAGAAGTAAACTTAATAGAAGCCAATAGTACTTGGGGTAAAGAGATTATTCAAGTTCCTTTTTGGTTTGCTCCAAAGATTGATTATAAAGGATACGAAGATATCAGATTTGCAAAAGGCTGGGAGGAAATTGATAGTTCTGGTTTTTGGACACTTGCTTTCGCTTGGGATATAAATTTAGAAACTAAACCTACATTAAAATTTTTTGAAGATAATCTTAAGCTCTACTATGATGGATTAATGAAAGTTGTTAATGAAGACAGCACGCTAACTGTTCCAAAAACTAAGACATTCTTCATAGAAAATGACATAAAAGAAGGGACAACAACTTTTACAGGAACATTAGAAACTTACGATGCATTTACTACTAAAAAAATGATAGTACTACATGTTACAATAGAAAGTTATTACTGTGAAAAATCTAACAGATACATCCCTTTATTTAAATTTTCTCCTAAAAACTTTAAGCATAAGATTTGGAAACAATTAAGCAGAATAAAACTTCAGGATACCATTTGTAATCACTAATTTCATTATTGATGATCTAAGGTTTATCAAGAATAACAAAAAGTCAAAATTACCTTAGCTAAACCAAACTCATATGAAAATATTTGTGCTAATCATTTTTAGTCTTTTTTCGATAGGCTGCAAAGAACAAGTGAAAGATATTGCAAACAATAATAAACAAGATGACATTATTGAAAAGTACTTAAATAATGGAGCCTGGAACCATCATTATTTAACAAAGGAATGGGATGCGTGGATAAATAAGGGAATTCAAGAAGATTCAACGATAGCCTACTTATGGCAACAAAAAGCATTGCCTTTTTGGAAACAAAAAAAATATCAATTAGCTATTACGTATTACAATAAAGCCGTAGATTTTGATAGACAACATTGGTTATCGAGACTTGCTTTTCTCAAATGCATTTTTGCCAAAGACTATAATGGTGCTTTAGACGATTTAATAGCCTATATAAAAGAATATGGTTCGACATATGAACAAGATCATACTCTTGAATTTTATATGGGAATATGTTACTTACAATTAAATCAGTTTGATAATGCCCTTAAAATACTTCAAGAAAATGTAGAAACTCAAGAAGATGAACACGGAGCTAATTGGGTGCATTTTTTAGACAGGTATTATCTCGCTATAGCTTACTATGAACGAAATAATTACACCATGGCTATTTCTGAACTTGACAAAGTATTAAAAGAATATCCGAATTTTTCAGATGCTCAGTATTATAAGAGTATTTGCTTAAATTATCTTGGAGAAAAGGAAAATGCTAAAACCTTAATGATCGAAGGAAAATCAAATTTCGAGAAAGGGAATACATTCAATGAAGACTCTAACCTATACGAAAATTATCCATATCAACTTACTTGGCAATGGGAAGCTGCGCAATCAATACTGAAATAAAACACGACACACAACAACGAATAAAGCCCATGGCTAAGGTGGTTAATTGAGTTATAGTTCTTACAAAAAAGGCTATCTTAGAGACACCGAAAAAACTAACAAACGGCTTTGCCGAGTGCTTCCGATTCTTACGCCCATCCTTCGCCTTTGGCTACGGAGGACTCCCGATAGGCCCATTTCCATGCGCTAGCCGCCAAACCGCCACAGCTTTATGCAAAACCGTTACCGGCAAGCGAAAAAAAACCATAAAACTAAGATGTACCCATTTTTAGCAAATATTATAATTCAGATAACTCTTAAGTTCAGGGGTAAAAGAAAATATCCAAATGGAACCCCCTCTAAATATAAACTTGCAAAAGAATACCGGGAATTTGTTATTTCCATGAAACGTAATTTTAAGAATTTAATACTTATAGTAATAGGGATTTTTTCTGCTTCCTTTGGTTTTAAGGGTTTTCTGTTAACAAACGATTTTATTGATGGGGGAGCTACTGGGATTTCATTGCTTTTAGCTGCAATTACAGAAGTCCCTCTTTACTTTCTTATAATTGGTGTAAACCTTCCCTTTATATTTCTTGGGTATAAAATCATGGGGAAACGCTTTGCTATAAAGACAGCGCTGGCAATTATTGGACTTGCACTTTGTGTCGCAATCGTTCCCTTTCCAAACATTACAGATGATGATTTACTTGTCGCAATTTTTGGCGGCTTTTTTCTTGGAGCAGGAATAGGGCTTTCGATTAGAGGTGGTGCAGTAATTGATGGAACTGAAATTCTTGCAATTTTCTTGAGCCGAAAATTTTCCACAACAATTGGCGACATTATAATCCTGATTAATATTATTATTTTTTCTTTCGCAGCGTATTTACTTTCTATTGAAATTGCACTCTACTCAATGATAACCTATATCGCTGCTTCTAAAACATTGGATTTCATAATTGAGGGTATCGAAGAATATATAGGCGTAACAATCATTTCTTTACAGAGTACCCGTATAAAAGAAATGATAATTGATAAATTGGGACGTGGTGTGACGATTTATAAAGGTCAAGGCGGTTATGCCAAAAATGGTGTTTCAAAAGAAATGGATATTATTTACACTGTCATTACACGTTTAGAGTTAAACAAATTAAATACAGAAATCGAAAAAATTGAGCCAAATGCTTTTATTGTAATGAACAGCATAAAGGATATAAAAGGAGGTATGATAAAAAAAAGACCCTTAAAACATTAACGGGAGAAATGCCAGCAGGTAACTTCACGTATAAAAAATGCTCAAGATTTGGCTATCTTTAAGTTCTCCCTTACTTTTAAAACAAACAATTGCGGCTGAAAGATTTGCGCTTCCAATAATCACACTTTTCTTTTGCAAATCCGTTGTAGCCAATTAGTATGAGAATTAGACAAACAGTGATTTGCACGCTCTCCATAATAGTTCTAAAACTTTTGTAATTGAATACGAGGGAGTTCATGGACTTGCCAAGAAAGTATAAAAATGGATTAGAAGTGCGAGAGACACTTATAGGAGGATATATAAAAATGAAAACTAAGTCAAGGATAGCATCAATATTAAAAGCGAGTAGTCTAGACTTTTCAATTACGGGTTTACAAACTTTTAATTTATCAGTATTAAACCTAACAACTGATTTAGAATTTCAATTACCAACCAATATAAGATTGGGCCATTTGGCAGAAAAAATTGTTTCTGAATTAATTAAATCATCTACCAACTACAGAGTGCTTTATGAAAATGTTCAGGTAATTCAAGATAAAAAAACCATAGGTGAAATTGATTTTATTATTGAAGACATACATAAGAAGGAGCTAATCCATATGGAATTAGCCTATAAGTTTTACCTATTTGACCCAAACCTTTCTTCGGAACCAATAAATAACTGGATTGGTCCGAATAGGAATGATTCTTTGAAAGAGAAATTAGAAAAATTAAAAAGAAAACAATTTCCATTACTATACCATAACTGTGCTAAATCTATATTTAATAAGATAGCTATTGGCGAAGCTTCTCAAGCGCTATGTTTATTAGTTTCATTGTTTATTCCTTATGAATACAAAGCAGGTTTTAACCCCATTTATGAAAAAGCAATTAAAGGCTATTATTTTAATTTTGAGGCATTTACTAGCTTTGATAATTCAGCAAAAACCTATTATTTACCTTCAAAAAAGGAATGGGGAATGGACCCATCTGAAAACGAAATCTGGACAGGTTTTAAAGGTGTAGAAAAGTACATTAGCACAAGTATTAAAGAAAAACAAGCCCCTTTATGTTGGCAAAAATATAATGATTCATATGTAGCTTTTTTTATTGTTTGGTGGTAGGTTTGTTTCCTTTGCTAAAAAATGAAAAGCCTTTTAAAATTAGAGAAAACTATAGAGAATGCAAATTTGACTAAATATAATACTATGAAATCACCAAGTCATATAACGATTAATGGATATAAACACATTTCTTTTGAGACAGAAAGATTTTCAGAAAGTGAATTAATTGAAAAAAGTAAAACATTTCATAATTGGTTAGACAAAAGAAGATCTGTAAGAGACTTTTCAGATGAGCCTGTACCTAAACAAGTAATTGAAAATTTGATTAAAAGCGCTTCTACTGCACCATCAGGAGCTCACAAACAACCTTGGACATTTTGCGCTGTCTCTAACCCTATGTTAAAAACCCAAATTCGAAAAGAGGCGGAAATTGAAGAAGAAGAAAGTTACAAGAATAGAATGAGTGAGCGCTGGAAAAAAGACTTGGAACCATTGGCTACCGATATGAACAAACCATTTTTAGAGATAGCTCCTTGGTTGATTATTGCTTTTAAAAAGGCCTATGAATTTGGAGAAAACGGAGAGAAGTTTAATAACTACTATGTAAATGAATCTATCGGAATAGCTTGTGGGATATTAATTTCTGCCATTCACAATGCAGGTTTAGTCACATTAACTCATACACCGAGCCCAATGAATTTTTTGGCAAAAATCCTTAACAGACCAAGTAATGAAAGAGCTTTTTTATTACTTCCTATAGGATACCCGAAATTTCCAACGTACGTACCAGATTTAAAAAGAAAAGAACTAAGTGAAGTAACTGTTTTTTATGAATAGTAATAATCATAATACTACAGCTAACAGCGTATTTAAAAAATGCTGAAGATTTGGCTATGTTAGCGTTCTCCACTACTTTTAATAAGCAATCACGGCTGAAAGATTTGTGTTTTTAAAGAATGCACTTTTCAAATACAAACGCGTTGTATTAAATGAAAGACAGATAACAGATGAATGAAGCTTTTGAAGGAATTATAAGAAATGATGAGTCTCTAACTAAATTACTTAAAGACAAAGAGATAAATGTATTTAGTAATTTTTCCAAAGGAGAATGCAGCATTGAGTTAAAAAGTTCTACTTCTTCTGAAGCTCGCCAATGCTGATCTCGTTTTGTTTTAGTAGAAGCAGCTTTGACCGATTTTTTATAACATTTTTCCAATTGAAACCGATTGCCTTCAGCTAATTCTGTCTCCATGGGGTGTTCTGTTGTCGCCTTGGTTATTTGTGCTAAGTTTGAAAAGATGAGTACTAACTTCCCCTCAGGTGAGAGCCTTTCTTTGGCCGCAGCAAAAAACTCCAGGAATAAGGTCTCATTCCTTTACAACTTGAAACACTTCCTTTCCATTGTTTGATGTGACTGAAACAAAGTAGTTCCCAGTCACCAAATCTTTTAGCGCTACACTAGCTTCTTCACTGCCTACAAGTATGGAGCTTAATTCCTCTCCTAAAACAGAATATACTTGAACACTTATAATTGGGCTATCAAAACTAATATGTAAGTAATCCTTCACAGGGTTTGGGTAATATTTTAAAACGGAAAGTTGATTTGATTGCGTCGATAAATTGCAATTATCGATAAATTCAGTTTGTGGAGGAATCCAGATAAAATTCTCCTCTGCGAATTGCACATCATCTACACATATATATTGCAAACTTGGATTTCCAGTATTAGCTAAGATGCCGGAAGAAGAAGCAGCACCTCCATAGGTTAGATCGAATGAACAAGGACCATTTGGTAGGAGTAATTCGTTGTTTCCGTTCTTTACATTTACAAACTCCAAAATGGGACCATCTTGAATAAAGAGACTACATAATTGGCTGTTTTGCGAAACATCCAGAGATAGAATATTATTTGAGCCAACTGCGAGCTTTTTAAGATTAGGTAAAACTGAATAATCGGCCTCCAAAATTCCGGTTCTTAAAAAATTCAAGGACTGTAGGTTTGTATTAGCTGAAAAATTGAGTGAGGAGATATTAGTATCGAAAATATTAAGGATGATTAGATTAAGATTATTTGAAATATCTAGTTCTGTTAAACTACTTCCACCTACATTTAGAAATTCGAGATTTGGATTATGAGATAAATCGATTTCTGAAATTAAAGTATTATAAAATTTGAGGGTATATAAGTTGGTGTTTTGAGAAACATCCAATTCGGCTATTTCAGTATAACCCAGACCAAATTGTCTTAAATTTATATTGTGGGTAACATCAATTGAACTAATTGGATTTGAGTAAATAAATAAATCGAGTAAATTGACAAATTCCTCGATACCTGTCATGTCCGATATCTCTTTATGAGTTAGGATTAACTGCGCTGTGGCCAACGCTTCAGTTACTTGAATTTCGCCATCGTTATTCGTATCTATTTCTGGAACATGGTCTAACAAACCCTGTTTAAAATTCGGATCAGGAATATCCACAATTTGGGCTGTTAAAATGTGAGTCGTTGAGAGAATTAATAAACAAAAAATAAAATTTTTCATAAAAAATATTTCTTAATAATTTGATGTCAAGCTTCATAAAACTGACACTTAGTTATGAGTTTAAAGATAGGATAATAATAACATTTGTTTATAAGGGCTTTCCAATGGAATGTACTTTCTTATAATTTTACGGAAAAGGGCGCAGTGAATAAAAAAGTTAATAAGGAATAATTATCTTCACTAGTAATGTATAACTCATATAAATAAACTGGTTCATCGAATTACATTTTCTACAATGTAAGCAAGCTTAGTCTAAACCTAAAAAACAACCTCGGCTAGTTCGGTAATGTCATGACTCAATGATGCGTTAGCACCCAAAGTTCTACTTCTTCTAAAGCTCGCCAATGCTGATCTCGTTTTGTTTTAGTAGAAGCAGCTTTGACCGATTTTTTATAACATTTTTCCAATTGAAACCGATTGCCTTCAGCTAATTCTATTTCAATAGGATGCTCAGTTGTTACCTTGGTTATTTGTGCTAAGTTTGAAAAGATGAGTACTAACTTCCCCTCAGGTGAGAGCCTTTCTTTGGCCGCAGCAAAAAACTCTGGGAATAAGGTCTCATTATAATACATAGCGTCATCAACACCTTCAAATTCTGGGTTGACCGGTAGCCACGGCGGATTAAATACAATCAATTCGCTCTGTTTTTCCCACTTACCAAAGAGATGACCAAGATCCAGTTCAATCTTTCGAGACAGTTTTGTTGTTCCCATAAATTCTGCTAATCCAACTATAGCATTTGGATTTATATCAGTTCCATAGACTTTTTGGAAACCATGTTGTACCATTTGCAAAGACAAGACGCCACAGCCAATGCCAACATCTATAGCTGTCTTTTTTGGTCCTTTGTAGTGTTTTAGCCAATTGTCAAAGAGGATTAAATGTTCAAAACGGGTAGGGAAGTAGGTGCCGTAGTAAGGACGCATTTTGTTCCGAAGTACCGGTAGAGAAATCCCATTTTCGTACCATTGCCAGGCGCTATTCAATCCTTGTATTTGTGGGAAGGTCAAATAGAAATGATTATTATCTGGATAAAATTTTTCCAACCATCCAATGTTAGGTGATTTCTTGGCAGCTAGTTTTTGATCGACAATTTCTAATAAAACTAGATTTGAAAGTTTGAAGTATTCAGCACGATAATCATGCTGCTCCTTAAAAGAATTATTGGGTAGTTTTCGTTTTAGGTGTTTGTGCACATCCTTAAGAAGGGAGATTCCATCATTATAGAAATCCTTGATTAATATATATTTACCTTGCATTAAGTCTCTAATAGCAGGTCCAACATCAGCTCCATGGGCATAATATTTTTGCTTTTCAATAATCGCAATAGGCGCTGGTTTATTCACTTTTATGTCGGTAATCATAGGTTGTTTTTCATTTTTGATAAGGTAAGTAATCCTTGCGGCCAATTACCGCGATTTATGGACATTTATTTGAATAAAGCTAGGTGAAAACCTGTTCATTTATTGCTCCTGAATTGCCTCTCGTAAGGCCCTCGCTGATGAACAATGGGTTGGCAATAATTTGCTATCTTAGTTCTCACCCAACAATTCATTCGTTAATCCTTTAATTCACATTTATTTGATCTATCCAAACGAACATATCCAAAAGGAACTAATTTCCATTTGTAAATCTGGCAAGCTTCAATCTTTAAATATTTATAATGTTAATGAATATTATTTTGAATTAAACGGTAAAACGCAATATATCATTAATGGCGGAATTGAATTACACTTTCCAAAAGGAATTATCTGTATTGGTTGGTCATCGGATGAAGATGCATTCGTTTTCCATATTGGTAAATTTGAGACGGTTTACAAAAGGGATAATTTCGTTTTGCTCGAACAAGAAAACGGTAATCACCCGCAAAGCCTTGTTGGTTTGGACGTTCAGGAAGTAGCATTTAGAACGATGGATTTCGACTATGTTTATGATTATACGATGCAGACAAAATCTGAAAAACTATATGTGGAAATGATCTTAAAATTTGGCAACAACCTACTACTACAAATATCTTTAATAAACTATGAGTTGCAAGTTGATAAAGCTCCAGCCAATTATTCTTATGATGTTTCAACCGAATTAATGCTATCTGTAAACAACCTTATTGAGATAAGAACCTAGGCTAACAAAGAACTGAGCTAAAAAACAACTAATTCTAGCTTAATTTCGATACATAATTTTTATCATAGGGTAATCCCGATTTTGCGATTCCATAAGCTTGTTTTATAAGTTTATTACAAACTGCTATAAGTGCCAGTTTTTTACTTTTCCCCTTTACTACGATTCGATCATAGAGTGCTTTGCATTGTGGATTATGTTGACAAGCCGTAAAACTGCATAAAAACAAATGATTTCTAACCATTGGATTGCCCGTTTTACTAATCCTTGACCTTCCCCTTATGCTGCTGCTGGACTTTCGCTCATTGGGTGCTAATCCCAAGAACGAGGATATTTGTCTACAACTCTCAAAGTCTTTAAAACTATTGGTGGTGGTAATCAACAACATGGCTGTCTTCTTTCCTATTCCTGGAATGCTG
>Ga0256847_1000092_pt1 | contig 61343 bp, 35 predicted proteins | sample TeddybearmetaG_FD_189099 | JGI IMG/M metagenome (GOLD analysis project Ga0256847, IMG submission 189099) | Hydrothermal vent microbial communities from East Pacific Rise, Pacific Ocean - Teddybear | ecosystem: Environmental > Aquatic > Marine > Hydrothermal vents | place: Pacific Ocean: East... | reverse complement strand
GAGACATCTCATTGCATACATGGTCTCTTAGAGGAACCATAGTCAGAGACGCATTTATGTCTGTAATTCAAACGTGCATCAAATTAGATGTTTCTCCATTCAATTATATTATGGATAGGATTAAAGGTGATAATGCCATGCCCTCTCTTAGTACCCTAATTTATCAAAAAGCATTCTAAGTTCCCATTCCTTTTGAGGGGATACGAATTTCATTAAATATTTCTTTAGAGTCAAAAATGCTCACATTTGATTTTAATTATAATATCGTATTATATTGACATATAGAACATTATGAATATTATTGAATTCTTATTAATAATGAAGTATTTACTTTCAAACTAATATTGTCGCTCGCCGACTGGCTTTGCTTACCCAACGCTAACGCGTTCATTCCCTTATCACCTATCGGTGCTACATCTGCGATGATCGGTCATTCCTCTCCTTGATGAGAAAACGAAACAAACCTGCCTGCCGGCAGGCAGGAGAATCAAGCCGCTAAAATGGCTATGCTTCTAATGCAGCTCCCGCCACCCACAGTTTAGCGGCAATGCTATACTTTTTTTTATTTAGTGTCTTCGACAACTGAGGCAAATCATGGGAAACTTCAGGTAATTTACTAATTATCCTCTCTTAATAATAGAGTATTGATTTTCAATTTAGTTTGCCTTTATCAGGGAAATTTTAGCTGCCCACCGCTGACGCATTCCTTCGCTTGTAAATCTCATTTCCACTTTTATTGCATAAAAGATCATTCAGTATTATTGCCAAAAAAGTAAAACAAAAAGTCTAGGGGATTGACCGATCTCGAAGAGTGGCGACGATAGTCGACAAGGGAGTGAACGCGGTAGCGATCGGTAGGCTTAAATAATGCAATCCTTTATGCCACCCACCACTTACGTGTTCCTTCCCTTATCAGCTATCGCTGCTTCATCTTCGATGCGAATGCTTCACCCGCATCCCACGATACCCGCCTTGGCTAAGCTTCCTAAATATAGAATCCCCTTCCGATAATATTCATCTTTATAATTGTAATCACATCGATCTTTGGTAATATCTAAATCCAAAAAAAGAGCCTAGTAAGAGTACAAGAACTGAGATATAGATAAAGACATTTGTTCCTCTGGGTTTCCTTTCAGGCTTAAGGATATGATCTGATTCTCCATAATAGACAAGACCTGCCCAGTAATACGGAGATTTCTCAAATAGTGGGATATCAGGATCTTCTAGATAGGACAATTTTGCATTGTGCAAGGCAAGATGTTTGGTCTGTCCAATGCTCAAATTTTCATAAAATTGTCTGACTATTTTTGAATTGGGATCAGCGATTACATTCCATAAACTGGAGACCACACTATTCGCCCCAGCAAAAGTGAATCCTCTTGCCATACTTTGGATTCCTTCTCCATATGAGTTCTCGCCCAAATTTGTGCGGCAAGCACTAAGGAAGACCATATCAGAGGGTAGAGAAGATGTGTATAGCTCCGACAATGAAAAAGAGGAGTTCGCTAGTAAAATCTCTGGGTCTTTATCCTTATCTACAAAACCATGACTAGAAAAATGTAAAATTGGCAATCGCTCATTGAAAGAAAATAGTGTTTCTTTGGTTGCTGTCTGTCCATTAAATTGTTTAACATTTAGACCATTTTTTTTGGCATTTTTAAAATCCTTTTCTAATACACCAGAAAAATTAGCACCTTGAGAATTTTCTTTTGTATTGAAAGGTACAAATGTCACAACATCATAGGATCCCCTATGATTTGAATCTTTCATATTGCTCAGAATCGAGCCTGAAAAAGAGTACCTTATGAGCCGATCTTGAATCACATATTTAATCTCTTGGGCCTCATCAAAGAAAGAAATCAAAGATTCAAATGGGACTGAAGCTAACAGACCATCTGGTAAAATAACAACTTCCTTATGTCTGTCCTGGATTAAGGGCGAAAGCAATTCTTTATATAATTCATGTGATACTCGTTTATAAGAATTGAAGTCATTATCAATCTGTGATGCATGATGAAAAAACTGCTTTACGTTTGAAATTAATGAATCAATTTTTTGAGTTTCTCCTAGGTTTAAAAGAGAGAATTCCTTATTTTCTATCCCTAATGCATACACACTATCTTTGCCATAGAAATAGTGAATATATATGGTAGCTGAATCATTAGCAAACTCGCTTTGAAAATCAGATAATGAAAGTAAAACTTGCTCCTTGTACTTTTTGAAAAGGTGAGGATAGGTAATGGATAAACTATCAATAAATGTCTCAAAGCTACGTTGAGAATTAACCATATCATCCACTGAATCGAGGTTTTTTATCTTTTTAGATTGGTTTAATAAATTCTTCAATTTTTGGTATCTTTCCTTATCATGATCTGAAGTTTGAGAAATAGCTTCATTGAATGAATATCCCTCCAGAAGCAGGACAGATTTACTTTTTTCAAAAAAATAAAAAGCATCCTCATAAGCTTTTTCACCATGGCAATACATTAATGCCTTTTCATAAAAAGGAAATGCTACTGAACGCCAATACAACTTTGTACCATCTATAAAATGGTCTCCTCTCATATCATCAATGAGAATATCGCCAAGTCTAAACAATTCAAGAATCTCTTTTTTATATTTTTCTTTTCCTAAGGCAATTATCATTTTCACTTTCTCCGTAAGGTAAGTCAGGAGAAAAATCTTATTGATTACTAATTTAAGATCTTCAGGAGTGGGATTTGAGAAATCATCTGTAGGCTTGAATGATGGAATTAACAGCACAATAGCTTTCTGATGTTCCGACAAGGCTGATCTATGTTCAGATCGAAACTCATGATACTTTGCAAAGCCAACATGGCTGAATGACATTTGTTCCAAATCCCCGGTTCGATAAGCTAATTCTTTTCCTCGTTCTAGTGCATTGTAGCAATTCTTGAACTGCTTTTTCATTCTGAAGGCTATGGCAAGATTCGTATATATTTTAGCCTGATCTTTATAATTTGCTGTATCAAAAAGGCTTGCATTTTGATAGGTGATTATGGCTTTATCGTATATATTATTTCTTAGATAAGCGGAGGCAAGATTGTTATAATACATGCCAATAAACTGCTTGCCATCTTTATTGGTTACATCAAAATAATCTATGTATTTTTCAAGATGGTCAATTGCAATTGTATCTCGAAAAGCATCTACGTATGTAGATCCTAAGTTTATTACTGCGTCTCTGATTTTTTGATCATTCCCTCGATCCTGTGCAATTTTGATAACCGACTTAAAATAATCTTCTGCTGATAAAAAATCTCCTTCTTGTTTGTAAATCCTACCTAATTCTAACAAACTTCTCAAAACACGATCGTGCTCAAGTGTTGTAAAGACAGAAACAGCTTCTTTTAAATATTTTTTTGCATCACCAAAATTACCTTTTCTCTTGAGAAATGCACCAAGATTATGGTATGACTTTCCTAAATCTATATTGGGATTATCTTTCCACAATTTTTCTCTTATTACCAGTGCTTTTTTCGTCATTAGAATCACAGAATCCAGCTTTTCTGGAATGGAATAATGTCTTACTGCCCAGTTATGATATTCCGATGCAAGAATACTTAGACTATCAATTTCTTGTCCTATATTATCGCAAACAGATGTGCTAGACGATTGTAAAAGCTTAGGAAATAACATCAAGGCTAAAAAAGTAAAGTACAACATGAATCTCCTAAGAGTCACTTGATCTAAAAACACCTCAATAAATACACCCATATACAAAGTTACGATTTAAAAAATGGCAAATTCAAATACCTTTTCGTTTATTCGTAAGAAATACAAACCTACAGATAAGGCATCTAAGTTGATTATCTCAACTGTACCTGCATGGATATTTTTCTTTTCATCGCTACGTAATATTTGACCTTGCGCATTTATTATATATGTACGTACATTATTATAATCTGCTCCAAATTCCAAAGTGATTTGTTTATTTAGTCTCTTAATAGAAACATCCATAATATTCATATTAAAACCTTCTCTCTTTTTGAAATTTTGATCTGATGTGCCATTAGAAATCTCAGATATTGTAACATCAATAGTTTCGAAATTATAATCAGCGTCCAACAATACATTTCCAGATAACACCTCAAAAGTAAGGTGATCATGGTCTTGTGCATCGTCAAGAATTGAGCTTTTAACAGCTACTGGATCTGTATACCCCATCAAGTACTTCCTTGCTGCAATCCCTGCAACGGCAGGTGCCGCCATTGAAGTTCCAGTCTTATAATCATAGGAATTGTATGGCACTGTACTATAAATACTTACTCCTGGGGCAAGCACATCTACAAACTTTGCACTAAAATTGGAAAAAAGGGAATTGATTACGATCCCATCTGTTCTATCAATATTGTATGACCCTACTGAAATAACATTAGGCAGTTTGTAGCAGGCAGGGTACTGCTGAGAATCAACTAAATAGATTGAATCATTTCCAGTAGCTGCAACAACTGTAATATTTCGTTTATATGCCTGCAATATTGCTGTTTTCAAAACTGCACTTTCGTTGCCATAAAAACCCCAGCTACAGTTCACTACTGAAACTTTATCTTTTATAGATTGATACATGGCACAAGTCACATCGAATAAATTGGCTAGGCCTTTAGAATCATGCGTTTTGTATGGGATTATTTGAACTTTTTGGTTTTTGTATAATGGCTGGACATACTGTTCAACAATGCCAGCAACATGTGTCCCATGACCATGATCGTCACTCGCATTATTGTTATCATCAACAAAATTCCAACCTACATAATTGTCAGGATAGCAATTTTCATCATCGTCAAGTTGATTATATGGTATATCTTGAGATTTGTATAATACATTATTTAGTCTTTTATGTAATATATCTATCCCTGTATCTATAATAGCTATTTTCAAGGGACTCTTACCTTTAGAAGGTTTATGCGCATCTAGAATATCTTCAATATCTGGCTGCACAAATGGACCTACTGTAAGGTCTCCTTTTACGTATTTATTGAAGTCAATATCATCAATTTCTGATGCTGTAGTAGAGGTACTTATTTGTTCATCTGCTCCAGTAGTCAAACCATTAGATGATAGGCCAATAGCCCCTTCTAGCAGACTATCCAGGAACAACCATGTCTCAAGAGTATTGCAAACGCAAGTTTCTTTGACTATCGCTCCTACTTCTTTTCTGAGCGCACCTTTTACTGATTCTGGCGTTCCAGGGACAAAATTGACTATGGCTTCATTTGGTATATATGGCCAGCCAGCATCATCTACCTTATAAGGATATCCATGTTCTGTAAGGTACTCCCCGATAAATGAAGGATAGGTAGGAATGACAGGGTATTCATCATAGAAATAGATGTCATCCACTATCCAAAAATAGTATTGGCCATCAAATAAAAATCGAACATTGACTTCTAGCTCATTAGCAGCAAAATCTGAAATATCTATTATCTCATAATCCTTATTGCTGGTTTCGACATTTCTTTTTACATCCTCATTGATATCTATTGTATTCCAAGACAAACCTGAATCTGTGGATACTTCCAATGAGGTACTAGATTCATAGTTTCTAAAGTACTGGTTAAATTTAATATATACACGAGAGTAGGAAGAAAAATCTAATATGGGTGATGTTATAGCTGTACTATATGTAGAACCTGGTTCTCCCTGATTGCTGCTAATCATATAATCTCCATCGTATACCAAGGCTCCATTAGAAGTTTCATCAATGGAAGGTCTACTGTCCCAATAAGTACCTTGGTCCGCCTTCCCATTTGAAGTCCAGTCCCAATATCCGGCGTTTGACAATGATTGCGTCTCCCATCCCTGTACATTTGAATCAAAAGTATAAGAATAAATAACGTTTTGAGATTGAGCAATTAAGGAAAAGAAAAAAATAGTAAGTGATAAAGTGGATCTTAATAACATAGTTCATTTGTTTGAAAGAATGATAATTTTACTCATTATGAGGACATGAGCCTATCTATTCAATTAAGAGATTAATTAGTATGTATATATCGATTGAAAGAGATATTCCTTACCCTTTAACCCTACTTTTTTAAAAATAAGATAATACAACACCTATTTATTTTCTACACCTCAACCAAATATGCTCCAAAATAAAAAAAGGGGACGAATAATGTTCCGCCCCCTAAAGAGTATTTTTAATTTATAAACTGAAGTTACTTAATCCACTTTAATAACTTTCTGTATAAACCGATTTCCAAGCTCATCAGAAATGGATACCTGATACATACCATTTTTCCATCCATCTGTAGACATAATTAAAAATGGTGAATCTACTTTCATAGTATTATTGGATACTACCCTTCCAGTAATATCAACAACAATAATGTGCCATTCTTTTCCAATTGGGCCATCACCTTGAATGCGAAGCTTGTCATAAACAGGGTTAGGTGTTATTTGAATATTCGGACGTTCTAAGTCTCTTTTACTCGATTCATCTTGAGTCTCGCCTTTTGCGCCGTCACAAGGGAAAATCGTTTTACAAATTTTATCCTTGCATTTCTTTGACCCATCCCAACCATAAACATACAAACATACTTCAACTGGTACATCGATATTAAATCCATTGGAAAATACCGGCCCATAAAATGGTCCTTCAATTTGTCCATTATATTCAAATGTCCAAAAGGTTTGATATATTTCTGTGCACTCACTAGTTGTTGATGTGCTTACAAAAGTAAATTCACAATTATCCTGAATAATATCAAAATCAGCTATGACATCGCAACTACACTCACATGTCGGTTCGAATTGGATGCATACCTTGCTCTTGCATTGATTGCCAAAATCATCTTCTCCTGTAACAGTTAAACAAATTACATAACTTCCTCCAGGGCTACCAAATACGTATGACAAAACAGCTCCGCCTGGCACTTGTACATTGTTTATTGTCCATTGATAATCTACTATCTTAGTACATTCGCCTACAAAAACATCTGCACTAAATTCATATAAACAATCTTGAATTTGGTTTGGAATTATATCGCCTACTTCAATCTCACATTTCTTTTTACACTTTTCCTTACATTTCTTATCACTAAATGATACTTGGAACTTCCCAGATTCGAATGTGCATCCATTATCTGTCACTTCTAAAACATAAGTACCAGCAAATGTAACTTCTAAATTTACAATTGCCCCAGATCCTGATTGAACAACATTTCCATTTAAAAATAATCTCCAATTATCAAAAAAACCATATGGCCCTGGATAAAACAAGGGCATATCATTTTTGCAATAAACATAACATCCAACAGGGAAAAAATCAAGATTTGGTTCTCCTTCAATGTCTACTTCTCTTGTACTAGAACAGCCATTGTCGTCTGTAAGCGTCACTTCAAAGAGTCCGCCATGCATGACATTTATTGATGAACCAGTAGCTCCATTACTCCAATTGAAATATGCTGGAGATACACCTGTTACAGCTTGCAGATTCACTGTATATGGATTGCAATTCACAACATTGTCATTTACAGCAGGTATTGGGGGTGCAGAGTGTACTTCTACTGTTTTTACAGACACAGCACTACATCCTGCCACATCCGTAACTGTCAATTCATATTCGTAAGGGGATCCTCCAGGAACTACAGCACTATCTGAAATATTATCTGCAGAACTGTAGAATGCAAAAGATCCTCCAAAAGCTTTCTTTCTCCACTGATATGTCAGACCTGGACCAGCATATCCAAATAATTGGATTAGTAAATCATCAGAATCACAGTAGCTACTCTCTCCAAAGATTACGGAAGGAGGTGCTGAGCGAATATCCACAGGTGTCAAATCTGAAGTAACTGAGCAACCAAATGCATCAGTAGCTGTAACAATATATCCTCCTGCATTAAATACAACATTTGGATTCACTGTAGCTCCATCTGACCAATCAAAAGATGTTGCAGTTGCACCACCTAAATGACTAAATGTCAACGTAGCTGGATTTGGCTTGCAAATTGGGGTTGTAGGGGTAACATCTACGACAGGTGTGTCAAAATCATTGGTGACCACATTTACATTATCAGTGTAAGTGTCAATACATCCCGCAGCATTGGTGATAGATAGAGTGACATTATATCCCCCAACCATTGGTCCATCATATTTTCTTGCTGCTGTATTTCCCGTTTGGATTAGGCTAGCTCCGTCTCCAAAACTCCAATCATATGTCGAACTTGCACCACTTGGTAAAGCTACAAATGCTACATCCAGATCTTCACATACTGGAGCATTATGAGTAAATGAAGCATCTGGCAATGCAGGAATCACAACATTGGTTGTATATTCGCATTGGTAATTTCCTGACATTCCTGAAACAGACCCAACCGGTACAAATACTTTTAATACTACAGGATAAGTAGATCCAGGCAATAGTGCACCAAGAGGTACTGTAGTTGTACCTGATGTGACACCTGGCATCGTACTCACTACACTTCCATTAATAAGCCATGTAACATCGTAACCAGATAGATTGCCTAAAGAACTACTGAAATCATCTAATTGTATCATATATGTTCCAGTCCCGTCACAGAAAGCATTAGCTTCTGCTTCAGCCACCACAGGTATTGGAACATTTTGACTAACTTTTGTACAGCAATCGCCTAGTGCAGAATTATTGTAACATAACTCATACGTCACATTATAGTAACCAGCATCATTAAAACTAGAATACGTATATGTAGGTCCAGAAGCACTAAACCCATTTGTACCAATATGTTCGAATGTGCCTCCTAAAAATATCCATCCTGGAGCAACGTTCACACTTGTTTCATTGAAAGTGACTTCTCCACAAGTGGTATTATCATAAGTAAAATCAAATGTTCCAGTATTCCCAGCTGGCATCGAACATGGAGGGTCTGGTGGACATTGAATATTTAATGTTTCTACAGTAGTACATCCTGTCGCTGTATTCGTAACAGTAACTTCGTATAAACCTGTATCAGTAATGTTCTGAGTAGAGGAGGTTCCTCCATATGCAAAACCATTTCTTTTCCAAGTAAATGTATGCCCAGCGGTTCCACCAATAATGGTGGTTACTAAAGTTGCTGATCCAGATACGACAACTCCTCCAGAACATACGAGTGTGCTGGTAGAAATGCTCAACTGAGCAGGTGGCTCTGGAAGAACAGTAATAATTTCAGAATGTATTGATATATTTCCGCAAATATCGGTAGCCACAAGTGTCACATTAAAAGTACCTGCATTTGTAAATATTCTGCTCCAGCTAGAAGTATTAGATATTGAGCCTCCAAACATTGGATCTATTGACCAATCATAGTTAGAATATCCGGGATCTGCATTAAACGAAACTGACTGATTTTGACAAATGGTATTGTTCGAAACAGTAAAGTTTACATTTGAAACAGGACTGATAGCTACATTTAACATCACATCATGCCAAGTATTGCATTTTCTTACTGATCCTGTAACAACAGCTGTCCCTGTAGTATTATTCCAGAGAATGTCTACAGAATGGCTATTTGGATCAGAGGTCACACTACCCTGTCCTTCTAAAGAAATTTCCCAGTTATATTCTTCTCCGTCTAAATAGTCTAATGAGTAATTATAGCTTTGATTTGCACATACTATGATCGGACCATTATCGAAAGCCGGAGAAACGGATATTGGATTTACACTGTAAGGAATGAATGTAGATTCACAGTTTGGTGTTTGTACATTTATCCTTTGTACTTCTAATAAATAAGTCCCAGTATTATCCCAGGTGACTGTAATTTCTTTTCCAACACCTGTAGCTGGTGTGCCATCTGTCACTTTCCATGCGTAAATTGTTCCATTTACATCATTTCCTGCTTCATAGGTATAAGGTATGCCAGGGCAAACTTCCATCGTTCCAGTAATAATGTCAGGAGGCGGTGGGATGGCATGTGCATTCACGATTAGTGGTGGACCTTGACATCCAGCATTATCAGGTGTAAATACATGAATTCCATCTAAAGTGAAGATGAAATTACTTCCATTGCTAATAAATGATATTGTACCATCTGGTTTTTCAACTTTTATATTTCCAACGACTGGTCCAGAAATTGAGTAAGATTCTGTATCACCTACACACACTTCTGTTGGACCTGTAACTTCAGAAGGAGCTACAGCAATCATAGTATGCGTAGAGGTGCCTCCACAGCCATCTCCACAACCTGCTAGTTCATTGTTATAAACCACTTCTACAGTAATTGGAGATGTTCCTGTAACTGCAATAATAACTTGATTGTGAATCTCTTGAACTATGACAGCGCTTGTTGGTGAGGAATAAACATTCCAATTGTAGTACGTCCCTGGAATTTCAGGAGCAGTTAATGTTACTTGATCGCCATCGCAAACTTCTATTGGACCTTCTATTTCAAGGCTAGTACTAACGATAGGAATTTCTAATACAGTTGGTATGTTGCACGCACCACACGGAGTAGTAAGATAAACATATCCTACACCACTTGGATCATCATCCCACATTACAGTGATTGAAGAAGATCCTAATCCGCTTACTATCATACCGTTTTCAACTGTCCACAAATATGTACCACATGTTGAACTGGTAGTTATTACTGTTTTTTCGTTTGGACAAACTACTTTTGGGCAATAAATGTCTGGCCCTGGCTCACCGATTACTTTGATAGTGACTTTGTAATCATCAAAGCATCCGCAGGTGTTGTACACTCTTAGACTTACTACATACGATCCTCCCGTATTAAAAATATGAGAAAAATCAGTAGATTCTGTGTACGCTTGAAATGTGCCATCAGAAACGCTCCATTCCCATGCAGTCAAATCTGCATCACCTACAGCTTGAGATAAATCTTCAAAAAACACTGTCTGTCCTATGCAGACAGTCAGTCCTGGGATTACATTAAATAATGCTTTGGGTTTTGGAATAATTTCTATACAAATTTCAGATTCGGCTATACATCCATTCGCTGATGTTTCTGTCAATATCACTACACCGAAACCTACACTAAGCCACTCTACTCGTAGTTCGCTACTGGTATTAATAATGATATTCGCATCTCCAATTACTTGCCAGGTAAAAGTGCTCCCAGCATTTCCATTTGAGAAATATCTAATGGGATTATCTTCACATGCTTTTCGACAATCATTTTCATCACGATTTTCCTGACTTGTCTCTCCTTTTATACCAAGACAACCTACCTCAGGTTCCATTGTTATATATGGATTGAGGACATCAACAGATACAGTCAACATGTCACTATTGATAAATATAGTAAGAGCCGGATCACTGTAAGTTGATACGGTAATAGTTCCGGAAGCATACCATGCAACATCTACTTGATTTGATCCAGTCGGAGAACTCACAAAGGTTCCATTGGTAATCGTCCATTCATAATAGACCGAAGGATCATTGACAACGCTGTAAGAATATACCTCACCAGTACAAGCAGTATTATCACCTGTAATGGTTATTACGGAGGCACTCTCCTCAGCTTTTGTGTTAAAAAAAATAGAAGTGACCAAGAAGATGGTCATAAGTAACTTCATTTTCATATCAATAAAATTTTAGAGGTTAAAAAATAGTAAGTTCATACTCATTTGAGTATGGACAGCCCAATCAAATTTTAGGGGAATTGACATCCGACCTTACACCGTGACGAAGTCATAATAATTATTTGATTTAAATTTGATTTCAAACTTCTATCGTAATCGATATGAATAACTTACCCTAAAGTCAAATATTTTATTTAAAATAACTTTCTTTGTCTTGATGAATCCTCATATTGATCATAAATACATCGAAGCATTCCGTGAAGGAAATTTTCGTCTTCTAGATGAACTTTATAGTAAGAATGCTCCTCAGGTAAAAAAATGGATACTCAACAATAGTGGGACGATCGAGGATGCAAAAGATATATTTCAGGAAACGATAATATCAATAATAAAGAAGGCATATGATCCCGATTATTGCCTTACTTATCCCATCGGAGGGCTAATATTTCAAATCTCAAAAAACAAGTGGACAGATGAACTCAGAAAAAAGAAGACGACAAGGAAGGTAAGAAATGACTTGAATCAACGATTAAATGATAAAGAAGAAGATTTCACCCTTTATATAGATAAATTTGAACAGGAAGAGCAACTTCAAAAAAAGTTAGATATTAGTTTTGAAAAGTTATCTGATCATTGCAAACAGCTATTAAAACTTTTTATTGACGGAGCAAAAACAATTGACATTGTTAATTCTTTAAAAATGAATAATGTAAATACAGTGTATAGAAGAAAAAACGCCTGCATTCAAAGATGGAAAGAACTATATAAATCTTAGTAAAATGGAGATGGAAAACATCATATTCGAATATCTTCTAGGCAACTTAAACGAAGAACAAAAGAGAGATTTTGAACTCCGTTTAGAATCCGATCAAAATTTGCATGAGGAATATCTTATGCAGAAGCGTATGTATGCTTTTTTATTGGAGCGCAACAATCGGGAAGAATACACTTCTGAGATTGAAAAATTAGGAGATCAATATTTTCCATCAGATGGTCAAAAATTGAAATTCCCTATAAAAAGGGTCTTAATTCTAGCAATAATTATTCTGACAACTATCCTTACTACATGGTACCTCTTAAAGCCTAAAGAAGTAAATCTCTATGAGTCACACTCCGATCATTTTGCATTGCATTTGGTTCTTAAAAGTGATGAAAACACTACAGCTATAAATGCTGAGAGTGCATTTAATGAGGGTAATTTTGAAGAGGCTATTGTATCTATTCGAGAATATTTGGAAAGCAATTCGATTGACACTAAAGCAAGGCTCGCACTTGGAATTAGCTACCTTGAGACAGATCAGGATGAAGAAGCCTTTAAGATATTTGATGAGATTGGTGGTGGAAATAGTACGTTGAAGGATTATGCGATTTGGTATAAGGCATTGTACTTTGTGAAAGGGTCGGATTTTATATCTGCCAAAAAGCAGATTGGTGCTATATCAGAGATGGATAAACAATTATATGGGAAGGGTCAGAAGTTGTTGGGGGATATTGAGGATTTGGAAGTGGAATGATCTAGGTCGCCAATAGCTCAAATGTTTAAGTACAATCAAAGTATTGAACTACCTCGATGCAAGCATACGAAGTATCACTATGTACATTTCATAATGACGTTTTATTGTTAATTTGATGATTTTTATTTCAATCTAGCTTTCGCCTCGCCGGCTAGGCCTTCTATTTTTTCTTGATAAAAAACAGAAGCAAAAAAATCAAGACTGGCTAATAGCCATGCTGCAATGCCGCTCCCTCTGCCCACACACCCAGTCATGGCTATGCTTCTTTTTATTCAGATTTAGTCCAATCTAAAGTGCCAACAAAATAGAAAAGACAAACCGAAATGCACACATATCACACGCACAAAGGATTCAGTTAAAGTTACTTTCGATGCAAGTATCGGGGAATTAAACCCCAAGAGATTAATCGGTCCTTCATCGGAAAGTTTTTGACCAATTGTCTGCAAAAAAAATTAATTACTCTTCATCTAATTGAATTCGTATTCCAATTTCTAACCCTACTTGTAATGGGATATAGGCACTTTCACTTGCATCAGGATTATCATCATTATCATTATTAGCAAAAGATTGACTGGCGAATAATTTAGTATGAATAGATGTATATTTGATAAGAGGATAAATAAAACCAATTGCCGAATGTGTAGTATAATTATCATAAGATATACCAGGTATTATAACAAATGAATTGTAGTACTTATTTGATTGTTTTTCTATACCAAGGCCCAAAGATATCTTGCCTTTTGAAATTGGAATTTGATACTCATAAATAATACCCCATGACTTACTGTCAACTCTGTTGTGTGAATCTTCCAAAACAAGTAGCCCTTGACCTCCTGTATCATCAAAATACTCAATATTACCTGTAAGAAGGCTACCAAGAGTATTATGAGCATATCTTAAACCCACGAAATGTTTTCCCGTAAAATTGTATCTCAGTGCAAAATTATAGTTGGTTGAAAATGACGGTGATTCGTTCGAAATATTTACAATACTCCCACCATTCTGAGCTATTGGTTGAAAAGAAACAATTTCTTTGATATTGAAAACCTTCGATCTATTAATTCCTATCTCAAAATTGATTTTCTTATGAATTTGACCATCAATATATGATATAGATATCACAATGAATATTAGAGTCAGGTATAGCTTTAATAGTTTCAATATTCGTCAAGTGGGTCATTAGATTAATCGCTGTTCACCTAATACAATAGGCGTTTTGACATTAGGAAATCTCTATATATCAATTGATCTTACAGCCTTTTACACCTACAATTTAATAAATTTCTTTATAACTTGCTGGTTATCACTACAAATAATTGAAGCAAAATAGACTCCTGTCGGCAATTTGGCAATATTAATTTTTGAGATTAATCCATCTTTTGAATTTATGGAAATGACTTTTTTCCCTATTTGATTGAGTATATCAACATGAGAAATAGTATGTTCTCCTAATGGAATATTTATTAAATCCGTGGCAGGATTAGGGAAGAGAGTGACATTTTGAATCTCATGAAAATTTGTACTTGTTGCCACATTGCTCATGTCTACACACTCTTCATTAATATAGCACCCTAGGTTGTTTACTTTATACAACCATATTTCATTTTCTTCACCTACTGGAGCTAAACTAGCTAGGATAGAGATATCGCCATTTTCATGCTCAAAAATATCCTTTATCTTATGAAACACGCTTGGTTTTTCATGATCAGCGTGTTGATAATTTCTTGTCCAAATCGTATCACCATGATTACTAAATTTTGTAAGATGAGAGAAGTATCGTGTCACTCCAAAATCAGACCAGTCTTGGAGATCTCCATAGGCAAAAAAGTACTCCCCTTTTCCAGATCTAAGCCCATTATAATTGATTTGCTGCTTTTTAGGGGTAATTATTAATTTTTGATTTATTGAATCTCCTTCCTTACTATACCACTTTAAACGTATTGGTAATTCGAATTTTTGATTTGCAATAAATTCTATATCCGACCTTTTATCAATATAGTATGATTGGACAATTGAAGAATCAGAAAGCTCTGCCGCCCAAGCTGCCACCGATCCATTTTCAAATTCTTCTTTTCCATCTGTTCTCCAAATTATATTCCCCGCTGAATCCATTTTAATTAATTGCCCATATCTTTTAGGGATATTTGGGAATTGAATGCCAGAGGAGATAAAGATGTTGTTGTCCAAAGTAGAATTTATCACCCATGGCACTGTATATGTCAGATCCATGTTGAATTCAACTCTGGTTTCTTCATTTGTGCTAAGATTTAATGTCAAAAATTCAGGAAGCTTTGTTTCATTTGCATCAAAATCTTTGGTGAAAGCGCAATAAAGTAGATTTTCACTTAATTTTGAAGCAGTCGTAGGAAAATTATAATCGCCATCTGTAAAAATATTTTTGGTCGTTATTGAGGAGTAATCCATCTCTGTATTTAGTAATTCTAACCCTTTGGATTCATTTCTGTCTTTACCAAAATAATAAAATTCCGAATCCTCGAATGAACATAATCCATTCCTCGATATCGTAAAATCATCCAAGGTAAAATAGTCAATATCATCTGCTTTAATACTTATTAAAACAGTCTTGCCATTAAATATAACAGGCACATAATAAGTGTCATTTTCGTAAAGAATTTGTGACATCGCAGGATTACCTGGATCAAACGGAATTATTTTATTGAAGTAATCTTGCCCGAACAAGGATGCATTCACCAACATTATCCATAGAATAAATATAATTTTCATGCTTCTTTTTTAAAAAGAAGGTCCACTTATAAAAATGAACCTGGTTCGTTATTAAAACTTTATAAATTTCTCCAATAATCGTTCCTCAGTGCTATTGGCTACTATAAAATATACTCCATTAGTCAAACTACTTACATCTATTTGAATGGTGGAGGCATCTGAGACTTTTATTGAATTTACTGTTTTACCAAATTGATCAAGTATCTCAATATTTGAAAATTGTCCATTTGGAAGAGATAGAGTCAGTCTATCATTAGTTGGGTTTGGAAATAATGTCAATTCCTGTGCTTTAGGATTATTTCTCGGAATTGCTCCTCTCATGTCGGGCACAACATAGGGTAATCTAATTCCAGTCAGGATATAATAAAGACTTCGCGCATATCCATTCGTAGGTTCATAATCTATTGCTATTTGATGCACTAAATCTAGCTCTGTTGATGTAATTGCACCGGTTACATCCTCCCCTTTTATTCTTTTAAGATTTATGAGTTGTAATTGCTTAAACTGTATTTGATCCTTTGAAGATTCGCTCAATCCAAGTAAGGTTGTATTAGCTTCATCCAAATTCCCAAACATAACCTGTAATCCAAATAATCTCTTTTGCCAACGCCATTTTTTCAATGGTTCCAAAATCTCTTCACCAAATGTATAATTGTCTGATTCAATTGATAGAAAAATGCCAAAATTGATCCATTCCTCCATTACCATTTCATGTTGAAGAAGATTTGGATCTTGATTTGGAGGTGTTTCTTCGCCTTCCGTTCTTGGATCATCTCCGCCTTCATTTACAACAATGTTGATATATAATTCAATACTGTCAATTACGCAGCTCAAACAAGCATCATCGGGATCATAAGTTGTAGGAATAATGCCACTTCCCCCTCCTGTTGGATTTGTAAGATTAAAAACTCCAATGTCACCATTACAATAACCATCGCCTTGATTAAAGCTTTCTTCTTTTGAATATGTTCCTGTATTAGTAGGTTCTTGACATCCCGTACTATTACTGTCATCAAAATAATGATAGATAAAAGGATTGGAGTTGCCTAGATTTAAAAATTCTCCAGTAAAGATATCTGTTCCTGAAAAGCAATTTGCAGAAGGATTACCTGACGCGCCTATTTCATCTGATACTGAAGCTGTCAATAAAGCACTATTGATATTGTGAGAACCAATAAATGAATTTTCTAAAAATTGAGTTCTATTATTGACAAAAGCAAACGCATTGTCGATGTTACTTACATTATTGTAAGTATTGCATTTGATTGAATTGGTATTATCACCTGTGGCAAAAGCAAAAACGCCGTTTTGTGTTTCAGCAATATTATTGTTTTCAAACTCAAAGTCTGTAGAACCACCTAATATTACGGCAGTAGTACCTGTAAAAGCTATGCTACAATTTATAATATTTGCACCTGTAGGGCTTTCTAATCCATTGCAAACAATAGCTGCTCCACTTTGTGCAGAGAATCCATTGAAACCTAAACCTGCATCTCCTATATCAAGAGCTCCCATTATTGGTATTGTTCCTTCCACTGAAACACCTACCTCACCACCAATAAAAATATTTCCATCCCTGACATGTAAATAACCGTCCATAGATTCTATACAACGCCCTCCTAAATTTGCATTGAAAAAACTATTATCGATTATCAGCCCACTGTGATTGCTGTACTTAATACCAACATTACAAGCACTTATAGCAGATTGATTTTCGATTATACTTTTCGTTTTGCCATGACCAAATTGAACGCCTATATCGCAATATCTCACAGCAGAATGATTCATGATAAGCAAAGGATGATTTTGTGGATCAAACCATGGTAAATCTGAAAGTTTGACACCAATTTCAGCGTTTTCAATCAAACTGCTATTTAAAAGTTCAACTCTATTGGCCTTCTTATTTGCTGATATACCCTTCCATACATTTCCACACGATGTAATCGTGGTATTGTCTAAAATCAATGAAGCATCTTTTTTTAAATAGATTGTTGCTTCTTCCTCCATTAAAAATTTGGAATTTTTTACAGTTAGTGTTACTCCTTCATCAATAATAATAGAATTAAAAGCACCATCCATTTCTAATGTCTGATCAGATGAAATCACAACATCTTGAGGAATCATCATGTATTGTAAATAGGTTTCAATTATTGCTTTAGCTCTTGTAACCTGACCAGAAGTAAAGTGGTTTCTACAATTACTTCTGTAGTCCATGTAATTATTCCAATCAAGATTGTATTTGTCACAATTAGGATCTTTACGCCTCTTATCATTAAAAAGACCGGGGCAAGGAACATCTTTGCTACAATCAATATAATCTTCACAATTCTGCCACACGGGAATCCCAGCTGGAGTGTCTTGAACAAAATCTCCACTAGTATCACCATTGGAACCATCCACTAATTCAAAGGGAACATAATTTGTAAAAGGAGTTCCATCGCAAGCAGTAGTAGTTTGAAAGCTTCCACTGACACCGCCTTGATCATCACATTCCCATTCCTCTCCATTTGGTTTATATACCCAATAAGGCCTTCCATTAAATGGGTGTAACAAGCCAAAACAGTGACCAATTTCGTGAACGACTACTGGAAAATCTTCATATGCTTCAACTTTAGCAAAACACAGATTTCCAGGAGGAAGAGCTAAACCTGTGCGTTTTCCATGTAAAAGAAAGACATTCAATCCATCTGAAAGACAAAAGCTATCAAAGTTACATAAATCGAAACTAGAAGTGTCTGAAAAAACTTCAGAATTTTCAACCAAAAAGGTGCTATTGATAATATTAATATTGTGATCTATGGATTCACAATAATTGGTTAAGTTGATCCCAACATTACTATATTCTAAAACCACCTTATCTATAAGCGCATTTAACATAGCTTCAGAATTTTGACCATTACCATTATCATCTCTTACTATATGCCAATAAGTATTGACATCAACCGAAGCTGTATTTGTAGTAAATTTTGTGTAAATATCGGTTCCATCTGAAATAATCCCGCAAGATTGAGATACCACCATTGATTGAGAAAGCACTAGACTTAATGCAATGATAAATCTTAACATAGTTTTTCGTTTTGCTAAAATTGCCAATATATATTTGGCATTCAATAAGTTTTTCAGAAGATAAATTTACATCCAACGATTAAAACAAGATCAAAATAAACTACTGAAAGTGATAAGAAAATCTACGTGAGTTTTGCGTAATTCTACGTAATATGAGATTATAAGACTTATTACAGATATTGGTTAATTAGGTAATTAGTTATATTCTACTGAATAATAATAATAACTATAGTTTCGCAATAAATATCTTATTGATATTCAATTAATTAAGGATGATGTAGGATTTTAGTTAACATTGAAATATATCCACTTCAAACGAATATTGTCGCTTGGGACTGAGCGATCTCAATGCAATTGAGTGAAGTACGACAGTGCTTCAAGTGAAGGAACGCGTTAGCGGCGTACAGAAACTATTGCCCTTTAGGCAGCCCACCGCTCGCGTTCCTTCCTTTAGCAGCTATCGCAGCTACATCTGCGATGACCTGTCAGTCCCCCAGTCAAGGCTATGCTTCTTTTTATTCAGATTTAACCCAATTTAAAATGCCAACAAAATAGAAAAGGCAAACCAAAATGCACACTTATCACACACAAAGGATTCAGTTGAAATTACTTTTTCGATGCAAGCATCGGGGAATTAAACCCCAAGAGATTAAAAGTTATAGTTTAAACTAGCAGTCTGTCGGAGAAAGGCTAATGAGTTAAGAGTGGGCAAATAATATTCTGATCGATACTAATTGGAGCGCGTACATCCGTAGATAAGTGACCTTTAAGTTGTTATTGCAGAATATAATTTGTCGCTTATGGGTCGTTAAGTAGTTCTCCGACAGGCTGCTAGATATTATTTTTAATATAAGGTAAATGAAATCCAGTGAATCCTCAAATCCTGAAAATCCTGATGCTGACAAAAAGAGGCCATCCCATAATGAGATAGCCCCTTTAAGTTTAACTAAATTATAAACTATAAAAGTTCACATGACTTCACTGTGCACTAATATGTCTTAGTTCTGAGCCTAATAAAACGATCTTCCAAAATCACTTCACCATCACTGTTCAGAATACGAATGTAAACGAGCCCTTTATAATCGTGAATAAACTTAAGGTTAACGCGATCATTATCTGGCTTTAGCTTAAAGGACTTTAGCAATTTACCTTCAATCGTATAGGCTTCAACAGTGAGCACGTCAGTTTGATTCTGAAGCAAGTCAGATTGTATAGTGACTTCATTGTTAGCCGGATTAGGATAGATGTTTACTATTTTAGATTGATCATCCTGACATACCTCAAAGAATTGACAAATTTCGCCTTCGCAGATTTGTCCATTAATCTCCGCTTCATAGTAAAGACAGACTTTAACAGTGTTACCTTTGAGCTTCCCACAGTTGTACTCATGCGAAGGATTTTGGTCATAGCTGATGGTGCCATCTCCCAAGTCCCATTGGAATTTAGTAATTGTAAAACCGGGGTTCAATGCAGAGTCAAATAGTTGAGAATTAAAATCATATGAGCCATTAACTATATTCATAGAAATCTCATCATTAAGTTCTTCGCAATCGCAATCGTAAATCTCTAAACTTATATAAGCTATATCAGTACATCCCGTAATAGAGTCATAGGCGACTAATTCATATTCCCAAAGCCCGACAAAACTTTTGTCAGGAATTATAAAAATGATTTGAGTGCCAGAAGCTGGGGCCGGAGCATTTTGTGCTACTGGTGAGCCATTCTGAGAATAGTTGACCCAAGCAAAATCTCCAGTCCAAGTGTAATCAATCACCATCTTATCTCCTACACAAAATTCAGTGGCATTGATTTGCAACTTTGCTTCTGCCGTAGACACTTGAATGGTAGTCTCTGTTGTATTGGTAGACACTGGTGCGTTGTTATCAAAGATGACATCAGCATAGTTATAAATCGTAGTATTATTGGTAGTGCTTCCATCTGGTTTGACAGAAAATCGCAACCAGCCACTTGCTCCAGGGGCGAGGTTGATATTATTGAAAAACACCTCCAACAAACCATTTGTCATACTAATTGAATTCGTTGCATGACTGCTACCCAACCATTGAAAAGTGGACGGGTCTAGATTGCTGTCCAATTGGTCAAGCACCAGGATGTCGTATGCAGCGGTTTGCCCAATGTTGCTGAAATAAATCGTGAATTCGATAGGTTGATCCAGCAATTCATCTAGGCTTCCACAATTTTGAGGAAAATAGGCAAACTTAAGATTAGGGTCGCAAGAGCAGGTGTCTGGATATGCTACGCCACTGATTGCTGGTGGTACTGGAGCACCATCACAGCTATAGTCCACACCAATTTGTGCTGTTACAGGTAAAGTGTAATTTCCTATGAATGTGGCTTCAACACAAGCAGTGAAACATTCTCCTGATGCAATGGTTAGGGTAGAATTTAGGTTGTACACTACGGTGATTCCAAAGAGATTAGACGTAATGGAACTGATATTCGGAATTGGAGAAGGAACTGGATTTTGAGAAAGGCATTCTACAAGAGGGCTTATAGTTACTGAGTTGATATCAATTCCATTAGGTAAGTCTATGGTTATCTCATCAATAACTTGATCAGTGCAGGAATTATTCTCAATTTCAAAACAATACTCCCATTTTAAACTGTCACAAGGTGTCGCTACGTAAGGACAGGAATTTCCACCAATACTTCCAATGATTCCAGCTACCATATTCACTTCTAGAATACATCTATCTTCTATGAAAAAATTAACAGGATCTAGATTAGTGGCTGGTTGAAAACCCATAACATCCGCAGTATTAGCATTGAGACAAGTGGCATCTCCGTAAATAGCATTTGCAACACCGATAGTATAAGTGCCAGCAGGGACGTCAATTTCATAATTCCCTGCAGAATCTGTAATAGCAACATACGTAGTGGTACCATCAGTGATCTCAACCGTTTGATTCGGAGCTCCATTATTCATGAGCAAGAAGTCACAGGGATCATTTTCACATACCACTTGTCCTCGAATTGTAAATTCAGTAGCTTGACAATTATTAATCAAGACATAGGACATGTTTCCATTCCATTGCGTAGTTACAATGTCAAGACAGCAATCATTATTAAAATCTGCCATCTCCAACTCAACTGTCTGCCCAATTGGGGTACTAATATCTAGAAAATTGAAAAAGTTACCATTGCCGTTGTTTTCATATATTCGAACGAAAGAGGTAAGGGTACCTGTCCCATTATGAACTGCTACGGCAATGTCAGCATCCCCATCATTATCAATGTCCCCTGTGGCGATACCTACAGGAGCCCCTGGAATATTCAATGTTTCCCATTGTAGATTGGCTGCAGTATAGCTGCCAGGTGCTGAGGGTAAATCTCTAGCTATAATCACTGCGCCTTCTCCTAAGACCTGTCCACCATTTTGAATATCCCCTTGCATAGCTACAATTAAGTCTCGTTGGCCATTACCATCGATGTGCTCCAAATCCATACCACGAGGCCAAAAAAGACCAAGAGGAGTTTCGTAATTGAGATCTGGCGTAGGACTGAAAAGAGCCGATGGAATACCTGAATTTAAGTAGCCGAAGATAGATTGTTGTCCTGAACCATAACCTGCTTGCCCTATCAAGAGATCATTGCCTTGAGTACCATCAATATCAACATGGACAGTCTCCCAATATTTGATTCCAGTAAGGCCTTGCAGTGTGGCATCAGCTATTGCATTAAAATAAGGAGATGAGGAGGATCCAGTACCTGTACCATAAAAAACGGCTATTCGATCTTCTGAACCATTGCCATTGGATGCGCCAGTAACCACCAAATCCATAATTTGGTCACTGTTATAGTCTACTAGTTCAAAATTTGAACGAAATATCCCAAGTATATTACCAGCAAATGGAGGTGTAGCGAATGTAACAACAATGGTCTGTTCAATATCATAAGAACCTAATGAAGTACTGATATAAACTTCGATCCATCCCTGTCGTTGAATCACAATATCCAAATCATACATACCATCCAAATCAATAAATTGCATAGATTCAGCAGCTGCACCAAAAGTTGTGTTAAAGCTGGTGCTCGGAGTATTGGTAAAGGTCAAATTTTGATTGTTTCTAGAAATGCTAAAAAGTGGAGTACCCCCAAAACGAATATCTGGAATACCAAAGTCATCCCATCCATCACCATCAATATCTGCCACATCAACGTAATGTGATCTTGAATTATGAAAAACGGGTATAAGGGTGTTCAAATTGAAGCCATTTCCACATAAACTGATCGTACAGAGGGTGTCATCTTCTAACGCTAAATTAACTGGAATTGGGACTAGTAAATTAGTACTATCTACTCCAGGATTAAGATTCAAAGTTAGATTCGCTGCCTGAGGGGTAAAAATCAGTTCGTTTGTATTACAACTGTTGAAGTTTAAATTTGTCCGAAAGACAGCAGCACTTTGATTCAAACCAAATGTAGCCAACATGCTTCTGGTGTCAGCGAAGAAGGCATCATTGCCCTCCGTAACCAATAGCCCATCACCTGGTCCATTATCGCCAAAATCCATTTCGATAGCGCCGTTATAATTTAGCAGACCAGTATTTATATCAAAACGGAAAATAGTTGAAATGTCATTGACTTGTTCACCAACTACCAGAATATCTCCGGAAGTAGGTTCGATAATCACACGGGAAAAACGGTTTAGGGCATTAAATTGTAAACTATTCGTCACAGTGGAGGATAGAAGATCAACGCTAGCAATAAAAGCTCGATTAGGAATTCTTAATCGGCCTACTACGATCATCGTGTTTCCTATTTGCGCTACATCCAAAACAGTTCCAGTGACGTTGTCGAAAGAAAATTCATTAATAATAGCACCTGTAGTTATGTTATGAAAATTGATTCGCGCATTACGACCTGGGATTGAGGTTCCTGCATATACTACTTGGGATACTCCCATGACATCTAGTATTCGCATCCTGTGCATTTCCTCGTCTGAATTATTTCCAGGGTAATCATTCTCCCTTATCCAATTGAAATTGACATTCGTAGGTGTAATCACTGCTCTAGCTGTGATGTAGTTGTCAATTAGTCCAACGTTTACATCATTAATCATTCCAGAGATAAGGTAAGTATCTGCATCCGTTGCATCTGTACCAGGATGATTAATAATTCTAAGAAAAAATTCTCTAGCACTTGCCCGAAAATCATATGATTCTTGAAAAACCGCATTTCCGCTGTTAATATCAATCATTCCAAGAATGCATTGGTTGTCTAACATTGGGCCACCATTTTGAGGAGTTGTCGCTCCTACAAACACGATATTCCCTTGGTCATCATCGAAATCAAAATCGTAAATTCGGGTGCCGTTTATTACTCCCGCAGGAGTATTTGCCGATAGTTTATAAATCCAATCTATGACACCAGCTGCATTTAGACGGACCAAAACACCTTCTGCAGACACGGCAGGAGCCACAGCATTAGGGTCAGTCAACCAACCACTCACGTAGGTATTGCCACCGAGGGTTCGTATTTGTGTAGCGCTAAAATCATTGCCGGGCGACCCAATTGCCTGAGAGAACTGCGCTTGTGCTGATAAAGAAGTGAAAATTAGGGTCAAGAGTAATATAAAATGCTTCATGATAAAATGGTTTAAAAATTCGCCTAAAGATCCTGCTCGATAGCTAAGTGACATGAGCCTGTGAGGGAACATTCACTTGGCTTAATGGTACCGTTAACATATGAATTTGTAACTGTAACGACTAAGGTCAAATGCAGGGACAGCTTTTTTGGAGAATTAGGTTTTAATCAATATTGATTTAATAGTATCCAAAATAGCGCGATCAATATTGAGTAAACAGAGGTGCGTAATAAGTGGTTAGGCGGAAGTAATATCTGGTCAGATTTGGATGTCTCAGTGTTGAATCAGTACTCTTAATTCTACTTGTGTCCCAGCAGCTTTGCCCTTATCATCTATCAAGTCGATAGTTTCAATGTGGATATGCTCAGAAAAAGTGGAATTCAAAATTTGAATGCTGCTTTCTATAATGTTCTTTGCATGCGACTTATATTTCTTAAGGGATTCTTTTCGAATACGAGCTGCTGCTGCTCGACCAACACCATTATCTTCTACTAAAAAAGTAAACCATTCACTGGATTCATTTTTATTTAGCCTTAACAGAAGTGTTCCTTTTTCCTTTTTGTTAGCAAGGCCATGATTAATTGCATTTTCAATTAAAGGTTGTAAAACCATAGAGGGAATTTCTATGGAATCTAAATTGATGGAAGAATCTACTTCCAATTTAAAATCAAATCTATCTTTAAAACGGAGCATTTCAAGATCAATATAAAGTTGAAGCATCTCTAGTTCATCATTAAGAACAATGTAATTCGATTTTGAAGCATCAAGAAAAAGTCGCATCAACTTAGCGAACTTAGATAAATACAAATTGGCTTGCAACTTATCTTCATTTAAGATAAAGTGCATAATGGCATTCATGGCATTGAATATAAAGTGAGGATTCATCTGTGCCTGTAAGGCCTTAAGCTCCAAACGAGAGAGTGTGTTCTGCATTTGAACTTCCTCGATCTTCTTTCGTTGCTTACTCCTGGCCACAATAAAAGGGATAATGGCAATGAGAAGACCAAGAGATAATCCACCTAATAGTCCGAATCGTTTAGTAGCCCACCATGGAGGATGCACTTCCCATGAAATCTTTTTGGGCTGTCCCCAAGCCGAATTTAATTTTTTGGCTCTAACTTCAAAGAAATATCGACCCTCCTCTAAACTTTGTAAAATAACCGAGCGATTTTTTGTGGTGATCCATTGATCATCCGCTCTGAATCGGTATTGAAAAGATATGTCTAGAGGATTCTGAAAAGCAATGCAAGAAAAGTATATCCCTAGTTGGGCACTTGAAGATACATCCTGTAATTGTTCTCCGATTGCTTCCTGACCATTCAATTCCACTTTTTCCAAAAAAATATCTGGAGGAGCATCCATAGTCTGAGGCTTTCGATTATCAATGACTGAAATACCTTGGGTAGTTCCTATCCATAACCGATTATAACTATCCTCAAAAACATCATTAATTTCGTCTGTGACCAAACCCTGCCTACTGTTGATGGCGTGTATTTGACCATCTTGTAAATAATGCAGTCCTCTTGGTGTACCTATCCAAAGTACTCCACGATGATCAAAATGAAGGGTTTGACACCAATTTGATAAAAGCCCATTGGCGACGGTAAAGTTGCGAAAATTTCCCTTTTCATACAGGGAAATTCCTCCTTTTGTCCCGATCCACAAGGTGCCATTTGACGCTATTTTTAGTTCGTTTATCCAGTTCGACGGCAAACCATTAGCTTTGGTGTAATGTTCTATGCTATCATTAATAATTTTGTAAAGTCCATGTGATCTGATGCCCATCCATATCGTATCATTGCTAAAAGCAAAACACACCGGATTAGCATAGGACGTCATATCTGGAACTTTTCGTAATAGTTCCTTTAAGACATCATTCTTAATCGGAAAATCATTGATTCTTTTTTGTTTGGACGAAATGTCAAATCTTTGAACACCTAACCGCTGTTCGGGTAAAAAATGCTCATTTTCATCCCAAAATTCGCTAAATTTTTCAGGTGGCACTTCCATTGGAGGGGTGTCTTGAGAAAGAGTAAAAAAACGCCCGGCTTCTGATCCAGAAATCGCCACTTTGCCATGTTTATTAACAGCCAACCCGCTGGATGCAAAATCTTGCGTCTGCAGCCAGGAATAGGGCTTCCAACTATTATTCCGAAAAATATTTAGCCCACTTTGAGTACATGCCCAAATGCTTCCATCAGGAGTCTCCACAAATTTCTGAACAAATGAATTCGTAAGACCATCTTCGATCGTATAATTTGCTATTTTTTGCGGAAATAGGCAATAGAGCCCTCCTCCATGAGTACTCACCCAGAGGTTATCTTCGCGATCAACAAAAAGAAAAGAAAGGGCACTTTGTAAATTGAGTAGCGAGTTCAAGTGATTGAGATTTCCAGATTCCAAGTCATAAGAATATAAGTCCGCTTTCTGTGCAGCTATAATGTTATTACTTGTTGCAAAGAAGATTCTTCCAGTTTGAGAAACAGCGAACCTACTGATATATTGTTGAGGTAAATTTTGTCTGTAAAACCGAACTTCTCCTCCATCTTTGGGAAGCATAGCTAAGACGCCCTTACCTCCAAACCACAAATTACCAAACGGTCCTTCGGCTATACCATAAAAATTCTGGTTAGATAATTTGGGTTCCTTTGGATATATGTAATTCACGGCTACATCCATCACTTCCTTATCATGAATTGTAAGATAAACAGGAGTAGAATTACTCGACTGCCTGAAAGGAAATCGAAACGTCCCCCAATTGGTACTAAGCCATAAATGATCTTCCTGTGTCACGCAGTAAGCATAAATTTGTATCCCATCTTCTTTGGTGGCAGGTACCATTATTTTTTCATGATCTTTTTGCTTAATACTAAAATGCGCGAATTTTATAAATTCGGATGATTTCGTAAAAAAATAACCTATTGAATCTCCTTCTTTGAAAAAATGTAATTTGACAAAATTAGCATTCTCAATGGTTTTTATATACAACTCGCTTTCTCCGACTTTTCCTCCATCAATCACAATCGTTCCGTTACTCAGAACATCCAATTGAATGGAAGATGAAGGGCTGTCATTTTTAGATTGGGTAATGGTATCACCGTTCATGATGTGATGGGCATCTCCATAAGTCCCAAGATGTATTTTACCATCAACCGCTTCATCCAAAGCGACGACAAAGGGATTTTGTAGACCTTGTTCCTCACCAAAGTTGCGGAAAGTAAAACCGTCAAATCTTGACATGCCGTTATCGGTACCTACCCAGATAAACCCATCAGAAGTCTGCAGGATTTCAAAGCCTACATTGTGTGATAAACCGTCAGAAGTTGAGTATTGTTTGAATCGAAAGAGATCAGAAGTCTGCCCTGAAATTTCAGCGACTTGCAAGAAACAGAATGCCCAAATTAAAAATAATGACTGTACCGTAGAATTTATTGATTTCACTTAACTAAAGATAAAGTAAATACCTAAAGTTGCATACTTTTCGTATTAAATGGTAGATACTGCGTAATAACTGGTAAAACTGCCATTGTGCAATTAGGAAAATAGGTCTAAAAAAGACTCCTTCTTTCTTCTTGAAATAGGAACGATACTACCTTCTTTCATTTTAAGAAAGCCTCCGTCTGAATTACTGTATCTCTTTACATACTTCATATTTACTAAATGGGAATGATGCGTTCGGAAGAAGTTATGTCCATCAAGTTGGGTTTCAAATACTTTTAGATTTTTACAAATAAGGATTTTAGATCCTCCCGTTAGATATATTCTTGTATAACGCCCTTCCGCTTCGAAACGAACTACTTCATTTATTTCCACAAATTCGAACCCATCACTGGTAGGCACTACAATTTGATTTTTGCTGGAATCTAGCTGTTGCAAGTTTTGCAAAAATGTCTCAATATTCAACTTGTCAGTAATTGTTCGCTTTTTTTGTTCCAATTTTCTTACTGCCTCGATTAGTTCTTCAGCATTAATAGGTTTCAATAAGTAATCCAAGGCGCAGCACCTAATGGCTTTAAGGGCATATTGGTCAAATGCAGTGACGAAGATAATCTCAAAGTCAATTTCAGAGAATCGAGTCAGTAGATCAAAACCACTGCCAAAAGGCATCTCTACATCTAGGAAAACAATTTCAGGAGACTTTTTTTGAATAAGCGAAAAGGCTTCTTCTGCTGACGCAGCCTCGCCTAAAACCTGAACTTTAGGACAATAAAGATCCAGCAGTTTACACAGAGTTTGGCGACTCATTTGTTCGTCATCGACAATTACCGCTTTCATGATCTACTATAATTTGTACATGCTCTGGATTAATAACTTTGATCCAAAACCTATGTGGTTTTAATTAAAAAAGAACAAGATCGATTTTAAATTAATAAAGTGATTTAAGAACATAATGTTAATTCCTTTGCAAGTCACCTACAAATCATTTTAACCTTAGTTTTTAAATCACTTCAATATTTAAATATACTTAACTTTCAAATGAAAATCTACGTATTAGTAAGAGCTTGCGCAGTATTAACTTTTTATTTTATCTTTTTGTAGCTTTATGTAGATTATAAATTTCATCTACAAATACCTCTAATTTCTAACTTAGAATTGTAAAATAGGCAATGAACTACCTCGATGCAAGCATACGAGGTATCACAATCTGCATTTCACAATATCGCTTTTTTGTTAAATTGATAATCTTTATTTCACTCCGACTTTCGCCTTGTGATTGAACAGTCTCAATGCAATTGAGTTAAGTACGACAGTACTTCAAGTGAAGGAATGCGTTAAGCAACGTGCAGAAACTATTGCCCCTTTTAGGCTTCCCATCGCTAACGCGTTCTTTCCCTTAGCAGCTATCTTGGCAGCCCACCGCTAAACGCGTTCCTTCACTTATCAGCTATCGCTGCTACATCTTCGATGATCGTTCAGTCATATCTGCGATGATCGGTCAGTCCCCCAGTCATGGCTATGCTTCTTTTCATTCAGTTTTAACTCCAAACTAAAATACCAACAAAGTAGAAACGACAATCTATGATGCACCCCTAGCACACCTACACAAGTTTCTGTTGATGTTACTTTTTTGATGCAAGCATCGGGAAATTAAACCCCAAGAAATTAAACCGAAAAAATGCATTTTGATTTTATAAGTGCTTACAAATTAGAATTATATCATTCTAATATTCAATTTTTAAGGCTCAGAATCAAAAATTTGGGGGATAGCCATAAATTATAGGCAATTGATGGATGATCACAAATTGTATTCAGCCCACCTCTACATTTGAACTAGAGACCGCTAAACACATGATTGGAGAAAAAGATACCTTGAAGCATTGAAAAGGTCTTCTGTGAGCTTTATGAGTACCAAGTTCTTGATTCTAATGAAGAAGTAACCTTAGACTTTACTTATCAATTTGTGAGTGAAGGATCTAATTTTAAAAGCACAGTCGTCACAAACCAATTACCTGCTGATGCAGAGGTATTTAGTAAGAATGGAAAGCATGAGTTAGCTGAAGCCTAATTGTTATCCATTTTTTTGGAGAGAGTGTCTCAACTTAGGTTGGGATGCTTTTACAATGTTTTTTCTGAGTATTATTGTATATTGATTCATATACGCCCATGACACCATAGAAAATTGAATAATCCAAACAAAATACTATATTACCTATTTCTACTTCCGACTATGATCTTTTTTGCAACTATAGGATTTGCACAAGAAGATTGTACAAACGGGATTGATGATGATGGTGATGGATTGATAGATTTACTTGATGAAGAAGATTGCATTTGTGGCTTAGTAATCTATTCAGAGGTTATAGGCGATTTTGAAGATTATGATTGTTGCCCACAAAGTTGGACCATTCCAACTGCTGATGATGATGCAATACATTGTTTGAATGACGGATGGGGTCTAGCTACATACGCCACTGCAGATTATTTTAACACCTGTGGATATATAGGCGGTACTGGTGATGCTCCAGTCATCACAATGCCAATTCCTTCTGGTCAAGGAGCAGTTGGTTTTATAACCACTAACTGGTGGCATGAATATGTTGGCGTTTGTTTAGAAAACCCCATGATAAATGGCGAAGTTTATAATCTTAGCTTTTATGTTGGTTTTAATAGTACTGGTGGATTCGATTCAGACTTAGATATTACTATTAATTTATTTGGTACTGAAGATTGTGATGATTTTCCGATTGATATTGATATGGCATCAGATTGTTTGTCAAACTATGGTGGCTGGGAATTGATTTCAGCCATACCGGCTTTAGGAGTTGAGGATGAAAGCTGGTTGTTCGTATCTACTTCTTTTGTAGCCAATATGAATGCCGAAGCTATTGCCTTTGGCCTTGAATGTAGCGCCTCAAGCCAAATCCAATACCATTTTTTAGACAATATTCAATTTACTGGTAATTTTTTTAATATACCACCAAGTGAAGAACTAGTTGAATCGGGAAATTGCATTGACGGTGTAACTCTTGAAATGCCCAATTCTTCAGGTCCTGCATTTCAGTGGTTTTTAGATGGAATTGCCATTCCTGGAGCAACGACTAACCCATATGTAATTACAGATGCCAGTGCGGTGGGAGAATATCAGCTCATGGTAATATATGGAAATGGCTGCACGGTCTCAAACTCCATTGATATTCAAATAGATGCAGATGTAGTAGAGATAGATGGTATTGTTACTGAAATTCAGTGTATATTTAATGAGGATGGAATGATAGATATATCCACCAATACTACAAATACTCTTATAGAGTACGAATGGAGTAATGGATCGACATCGGAAGATATTCTTGAGGAAGGTCCAGGGATCTATACCGTTACAGTTACAGACGCGTATGGTTGTTTTGGAATAGAATCTTTTGTCATCCCAGAACCCACCACGGTGGATGCTACAATAACAGGTGACTGCGTCAATGGAGTATTTATATCAATTGAAGAAATTCCTATTGCAACATATCAATGGTATCATAATGGTGTCTTGATACCAGGCGCAGTGAGCAATCCTTATCAGATCACATCTGATTTTTCGGGAGTCTACCATGTTTTTGCAACTAACGGTACAATTTGTAAAGAATCTTATCCTTTGAATATCGATATTGATAATGAAGTCTTAAGTTTGGAAGGAGATGTTGTGGATTTGTTATGTAGTAGTCTACCGACAGGAAGCATAAATGTAGTGGGCAATGATATGAATCTCCCTCTTACTTACGAATGGAGCAATGGTGAGGAAACACAAGAAATTACTGATCTTGAAGCTGGAACATATACTGTGACGGTTACAGATGCCAATGGTTGTTTTGGTATTATGGATTTTACAGTTGAAACTCCGCCACCATTTATTTATTCTGCAACATATCAGGATACTATTTGTGCCAATGATATTAATACGGATATCTCATTTATGGTTTCAGGAGGTTCCCCTCCTTACACTTACTTATGGAATACAGGAAGCACTAACGATACTATTTTTGGAGTAGGGCCTGGTTTGTATTCAATTGAAATCACAGATAGTTTGGAATGTACAATATTAGACACATTTGTTATTGACTCTTTGCCTTTAATTGAGTTTCAATTTGAGACAACAGATGCTGGATGCAATGGAGAGCAAAATGGAAGTATTGATCTGACTATTAATACTGGTTTAGCGCCTTTTACAATATTGTGGAGTAATGATTCCATTTCAGAAGATTTAATTGACATAGCTGCAGGATGGTATTCTATAACTTTGACGGATAGCTATGGATGCACGATTAATGATTCTGTGCACTTAAATGAGAATTCAGGTATTGAAGTTATTGAAATTGTGAATGCTGTTAATTGTAGAGGCGAGGATGATGGGTCTATACTTTTAGAAATATCAGAAGGTCAATCGCCATATGCAATCTCATGGTCAAATGGAGAAGAAACAGCAACTATTGAAAATTTGTCGCCAGGATTTTACGAAGTCACTATTGTTGATGAAGCAGGATGTACCTGGTTGCAAAATTATGATGTAATGTTATATTCTGAAATCATTATTGATGCTGAAATCATAGATAATCAATGTTTTGATGGCGCAACGGCAAGCATAGAATTAACTATAGAGAATGCTAACTCACCATATTCAATTTTATGGGAAGATGGATCATCTGAAGAGAATAGGTATAATCTTGCAGCAAGTGATTATAGTTACTCTCTTGTAGATAGTTTTGGATGTGTATATTTGGATAGTTTTATTCTTACAGAGGGAATAGAGATCACCTACCAATCTATCATCTCTCAACCTGGATGCAATGGTTCAGCAGATGGATTGGTCAATATTTCACCAGTTACAGGTGCATTTCCAGTTTCTTTCGAATGGAGCAATGGAGAAACCGTAAATCAAATAAATGATCTCACAGCTGGCACATATTTTTTAACCATAACGGATGATAATGATTGTGTCAAACTAGATACCTTCCTTCTTTCAGAAAACAGTGATGTTGAGGTGACAGAATCTATCGATCATAATCCTTGCTACGAAGATAGTGATGGCTCAATTAATTTGGATATTACTGGAGGAAATCAACCCTATGATATTTTGTGGAGTAATGCAGAGACATCGGCGGATATTTCGAGTCTTCCAGCAGGAGATTACTTTGTTACTATTGTAGACGCAAATGATTGCACTTCTAGTTATTTGTATTCCATATTTGAACCAGATTCGTTACATATTGAAGACTTTGTAGTTTTGCCATTGTGTCACGATGATATTGGACAAATTGGAGCACAAGGAAATGGGGGCACCTCACTTTATACTTTTTTATGGTCTACTGGAGAAACAAATCAAGTTATCAGTATTTCACCTGGGAATACCTATAAAGTAACAATGACTGACATGAACCTTTGTACAAAGGAAAAGACATATGTGATAGATGATATTTTGGAAATAGATATTGTTACGACATCCATAATAGATCCAGGCACACTGAATAATGATGGATCAATCACTATAGATGTATCTGGGGGAACTCCTCCTTATAATATTACTTGGGATAATGGACAGACAGGACTAATGGCTAATGGCGTGGGAGTGGGATCATATACTGCCACTGTCGTAGATGCTAATAATTGCACCCAAACTATAACAATTGAACTATTTAATGAACCTATCTCTTTTATAGGATTAGCAACGGATAATTTATGTTTTGGAGACTGTCTAGGTCAAATCGAACTGACAATTGAAGGAGGTTCAGAACCTTATACGATTAGTTGGTCAGATGGACAATTTGGGACAAACCCACTTGCTCTATGTAATGGAGAATATCAAGCAACTATTATTGATGGAATAGGGGAGGAAAGCATTACTGAATTGTATATCATAAATAGCCCAAGTATTATCATCATCGATGGACAGGCATATGACATATCTTGTGTTGATATGGATGATGGTTCTATTGTCATCAATCCAGATGGAGGAGAAGAACCTTTTGATTATAATTGGAGCAATACTATGAGTGGTGATTCTATTGGAAATTTAAGCCCTGGCGAATATAGTGTCACAGTAATGGATAATAATGGATGTTCGGAATCGAGCACTTATAACATAGAAGATATTCAGCTAATTGAAATTGACATAGAAACCCTCCCATTTGATTGTGAAAATCCACTGGGCACGATTATTTTTAATGGTGAAAATACTTATGACTACCCTTATTTCCTAAATGGTAACCCAGCTATTCCTAATAATCAAAACGAAATAACAGATCTTGAACCAGGCACTTATCAGCTTTCTTATTCAATTAATGAAACATGTGTGATAAACATTGAGGCGGTAATTATACAAGAAAAGCAAGAGATTGATTTTGAACTTTCGGATATAGAATTTACGGTTTTTGAAGGAGAAGAAATTGCCTTAACCTTAATTCAAAAAGAAGACACTCTATTGTCAAATCTTATTATGGATTGGAACATAATCAATTCATACGATTGCACAAAATTGAATGAATATGGTCAATGTATTGAAGTTTTGATCTTTACTCTTGAGTCAGAAATCGTAAAAGTGGTTATAACGGATCAAGATGGTTGTGAGACAATATTTGAGGCAAAGATTAATGTTGAAGAAAGAGAGACTGAAATTTACTTGCCTAATATTTTTAGTCCAAATGATGATGGCCTCAATGATGAGTTTACTATTAATTCAAATGATGATGAGGTCTTTGTAAATTATATGCACATTTATGATCGTTGGGGGAATCTTGTATTTATCCAACGAAATAAAAATTTACAAAACCTAACTTCTTGGCGCGGAGAATTTAATGGTAAAAAGGTAGCTCCAAATGTATTTGTTTATATGATTGAAGTTGTGGATGGGAATGGTGAGATTAAAGTATTGTTTGGGGATTTGGCTGTGGTGTATTGAACTTGTTATACCATTATTCAGACATTGAAGTGATTTATGAACTCACTCACTACCTTCATTACATTGAGAATCAAAACCCTCAAGATATTTTTCATTAGTACCAAGTTTCATTTTGGGATTTCCTTCTTTGACCATTTCAATTATTAATATAAGATCACTGTAATAAGGCGTTCCAAATCTCAATTGCAACAAGTAAGTCGCCAGAGATACCTCCTTCACTACATTCAGTCTGTACTCAACAGCACATAAAGCCTCCTACGTCACCTTTAAGAGCTTTGTCACCTTCCTTGTATGCTGCAATCAATTTCTCACCCGCGGCTACCTTAGAATTAAGCAAAGATTACTCCATTCACTACGTTTTGAGCATAGCTCACACTACCTTCATTGCGCACTGCTGAAAGCCTCTCAAAGCCACCCAATACATTATCATCAAAGCAATATAAAAGTCGCTCACAACACTCTATAGTCACCCCTCACAAGCTCCTTTTAATGCCTGCTGAAAATAGCCTCCCATTTTGATCTGCTTTGCTATCATAGCTCAAATTCTACCGCCACTTCCTGCTTGGCGGGCAGCTATGCACTTTGCCCCTCATGCCCTTAAATAAGCTTACACTTTTGCTATTACCACCTCTGGTGGTTGTTCTTCAATTGCAAAGCTTATTGGTCATTCGCTCCACTCAAAGCTATACACTCATCATTCAATACGTTTCACCACAACTACATTGTGGCTGTCACTTTTTCATGATTCTTGCTCCGTTCGAGTATGTAGTAGCTTGCAGCTCCTTTTACATCCTCTAGGTTAAAGTGCGCCCGCTGTTGCCCAAATGAAATTAAATTGGAAAGTAAAACTCAGTATAATTTTTCTAACTTTTTAAGATAACAATAAACTGATTGAGCATATTGTAAAGCAAATCCATAACTTCACAATATTCATTTTCAATTACAATTTCTTCTTCACATATTCCTAAATGAATATATTTATTTTTGTATAAAACATCACCCTGACCTATAGGGTCAGGAATACCCCCGCCTACTTTTTTAACAACAATATAATTGGAGGGTGTTTGAGATTCAGAGATTATCTTTTTTACTTCACATTCTTTAAGATCATTCCAATATATACCATTTGATACTTCATTATATTTATAACCATACTGTATTTTATAAAACATACCCTGACTATTGAAAACTATTATAAACTTTGATCCATTTCTAAATGGTTTATGAGATGAGCCATGATTCCATTCAGACATGGGGTTGTACGAACTTACAATTCCAAAAATTGGTGAATTAGGATTTAATTTTGATATATTTTTAAGATCTATACTTAAATTCCCTAGTTCATCTGGATAAACCATATTGCAATATTTGTTTGCCTCACCATATTGACCTATAATTTGTTTTAACCTTATTAAATTTTCATTTGAAATAAAATACGATTGATCACTAATGATTAATGGAGTTACAGAAAGGAGCTCTTTTGTTATATTATAAATTGTTCTATCGTATTCTTTTGGATCAACAAATCTTTTTTCTTCTGCTGTTAAAATAGTTCCTTTTTCAATATCAACAATTCTACCAGAAATACTAAAACCTTCAAAAAGGGAACTTGATACAACCTCTCCAAAAATAACGTAATTAGCCTCAAGCAATTTACCAATTTTAATAGCAGTATTTTTATCAAAAATTTCAGGTAACTTCTCAGCACTTTCTCTATCCATAAACAGGTCTATCATGTCTTCTCTTTCCAAAATCTCAACATCACTATCTTTAGAAAATTTAGAAGTAGCCACTCTAATTGAATTTGCAACAATTTGACCTTCTTCTATTGTGATGTTATTGCCTGTTGTTCCAAAATCAAAAACAATTATTCTATATTCAGGTACTTGTGAATTTAGATAAAATGCATTTAATAGTATAGTTATAAGATAAAAAAAACGTCCTAATTTATTTTTCATTGCGTTGTAGTTTAGCTCTATGGATTTTCCTTTCAGGAATATTAACAATATCAATATCAGATTTATAGCCCACTTTTTTTACTGTAATTATATATTCTCCGTCATGAAGGCTTATCTCTCTGTCTGAATTCCCAAAATATTCTTCCTTTGATTTTTCTTTATTATTATTATTTTGAATATATATCATCGCACCTTTTGGTTCTGTAAAAACAGTTAGAGGATACGTTACTAGTTTTTCTTGATGATCAACTACATTGTTAATCTCACTTTTTTTAATTGGAACCTTTTCCTTGTGAGAGACTGACTCATTTTCATCATTCTTCAAAGAGTCTTTAATAGTTTTACCTAATAATTCATCAGACGAGTCCAAATTTTCTTTTTCAGAAAAAAAAATAGTAAAGTTATCTTGTGTTGATTTGATTACTGTTGAAATTCCGAGATAAACTGTAAACAAAAGTATAATACCCACTATTAAAGAGTTGTTTTTTAACTTTCGAATTAATTTATCGTACTTGGTTTTTTCCATAAATAATAAATTAAATTAGCACCTAATCATTATAACAATAATTGAAAGCAGCAGTTCATAAAAACTAAAGTATTAGCTTTTTTGATAAATTGTATGGGTAATTCAGGTTGATCAGAACATTTTAATGTGTAAGATCATGTGTTAAATGGATAGGGTTTTAAAATATTGATAACTCGGACGTAAATTACTTCGCAAATCCTTTAAATAAATCCTTCCACCAAATTTACTCTACCCCCATATTTTGTAAAGATCAAGTAGATATTTGATCTTTTTTATTTTCTGAATAAACTCAAATAATCTTGACAAAATAGCCACCCACATTTTTGTGGCTTACAGGTTTTATTTAAGGCTAATTATGTCTATCACACAGGGCTAATGCTCATTTGCATCTAACCAATTACTTCACTTTAAAATTAATTATTTATGATTCTTACACTAGGTCAGGTGGTATATACTGCCTCAATAACCAATGACACCTTCGCAAATCTATACTTCCGTGTATTTGTACTTGAATCTATATTGAAACATTTGAACTATGATTTTGGAGAAATATGCAAAGAAGATCACAATGCTAATATGAAAGCAATTCAAGATGGAGGTAGAGTATTCTCTATCTATTTAATACCAGAAAATTTGGGTTTGGATCAGGAGAAAATCTATGTGATTACAGAAGCTGATAGGTCATGCACTTCAGCTCTTTACCCTCATGAATAATAGAATTAGTTGATCAAATCAATAGCAACTTTAAACTTCATATTCAAATCAAATACAATTATTTCTCAATTTTATCTATATTTATTATAATAAGATCAACTAGTAAGGACAAATCCTACACACTCAAAGAATCATGAATAACTTATTCAAATTTATTGGAATCATTGCCTGCGTCTATGGAGCATATAACATAGTAGCAAATTTCAATGAAGATTTTCAGCTAAACTTATTGTATTTATTTGGATGTATAGGTCTGTTGGCTACTATATTCCTTTTGATTAGAATGATCTTTGGAAAACAATGGAAAACTACTCTATTCAAAAAAACTGTTGTTGGAGAAGACTTAATCCAAGCTATTGAGGATTCAATAAAAGAGGCCCCTACCATAAGTGATAACACCAAAGCTAGATTAGTAGGAAATCTGATATTCCGCTTTACTAGAATAGGAATTATTGCTCTATTGATTGCATTCATCCCAATCATTCTTCTATTCCAGCAAAATCAAAAAATTGACCATCAAAATGACCTCATAACTAATCAAAATACCAGATTGGGTCAACAAACTAATTTACAAGAAGCGGGTAGAAGAAGTTCTTTAGTATTTTTATTTAGCAACGTTCTGGATGCAATTGATAAAGAATTGAGGGAAGATGATAATAATATTAGAGATCTCTCTCCTCAATTAGTGGGTAGGATTATTTCTATTTCAAAAGCTTTAAAGCCCTATCGATACTTGGAAAATGACACACTAATCCCTAAACCATTGAGCCCAGAAAGAGGACATCTGTTAGTATCAATTTTGTCTTCAGAATTAGGAAAAGAGACATTATCAAAAATATTTCGTTCAGCAGATTTTAGTTACTCCGACTTAAGACATTCTTCGTTTTTCAATACAGATATGGCGAATATAAGGCTTAGTCATTCTAATTTTGAAGGTTCTTTCTTCCATTTTAAATCAATTCGTGATTGTATGTTTGATCATGCTAATATGAAGAAAGTTATTTTTATAGGAGATTTAATTACGGGCTGTTATTTTGGTAATACAATCTTAACAGAAGGACAGTTTAAATGTAACAGAATGAGCCTTTGTCATTTTGATTCTACACAATTGAATGAAGCTTCTCTAGAGGATATAAAATTTAAAATGACATCATTTGAAAATGCAAATCTTATGAATGCAAAATTTAAAAATTCAAGCTTTATTACCACAAATTTTGAATTTGCAAATTTAAATGGACTTACATCTTCAAGACCTTTTGACGCTTTAATGTTATCAAAACCATATAAGACACCAATAGAACCAAACCCATATGACCTATCAATAGTATCCGCAAAATCATATTATAAGAAATCTGTACGTTGGATAGAAGAAAATTATAACAGCAGTTTTAAAATTAGTGAATCAGACACCACATTTTTCTTAGTCAAAAAAGAATAACTAAAACCCATTTTAATAATTATAGCACCTTTCTAAAACTCCTCCCTTTATACTTTCCACAGATTATATAGCAAATGTAATTCGAGAGTATAGTTTCATAATTAATTAATCGATTCTATAAGACGACCAAAAAGGTACAACCGTATTTTGAATATGTATCAGATTAAGTCCACAACATGGCACTTCCAAGCTCAAATAAAATATATATTCAGAAAGAAAGTTTGGGAATTAGATTTCTTAGGTCAATTCTTTTATCAGGGGATTTGTAAAGCTATATACAAACCACCTATTTAAACCAAAATCAGTCCAATAATCAACCAATGTACCTTACATAAATTCAAAAATTCATAAAATTTAACAATCAACCTTTATTAACCCTATTAAAACTTAAATCATGAAAATCAATAAAATCATTTTTAATCTGATCATAGTATTTGCAGCTATCAAAACCAATATTAATATGTTCAGTAAATCTCAAGGATTAGCAGAAGTATAGGTATGCTTACTGCTGACGTTATATTTGGAGTGATAAAATATTTTCTACTGAAGTCTAATTCACATTAAAAAACTAGCTTCAAAAACTCGGGCAATAACTCGCCATGCACCCTCCCATAACAAACAAACCCTCCAAATCTATTGACTTGAAGGGCTTTATTCGGGTGGGCCCACAGGGACTTGAACCCCAGACCCTCTGATTATGAGTCAGATGCTCTAACCAACTGAGCTATAGGCCCGATTGCTATATTAGCGGATGCAAAACTAACTATATTCTATTTATTTGCAAGTATTAAGATTTAAAATATTTGATGCGAGAATAATGTTTTTCTTATTCTGTTGATAATCTTATGTTTATGTTGGACAACAGGTAGGAATACTGGTCGACAACTTTAAATAATATTGTTTTTGGTGGAGTTTTATAATTCTACCAAGCCATTTTTGATTGCATACAACGCTAATCCTACTCTACTCTTGACATTCAGCTTTTTGAATAATGTAGCTCTGTAGCCATCAATAGTTTTGGGGCTTAAAAACATTTCTGAGGCGATCTCTTTATAAGTCTTATCAGAGCATACCTTATCTAGAAAGACACGCTCCCTTTTATTCAATTGAGCTTCTGCCTCTTCTGGCTTATGAATTTCTCCTAAGAGGACAGCGTTCACCCTTTCGGAATGATAGAATCCTTTGTGCAAAACGTTTTCTATAGCTTCTTTAAAGGCTACTGGGTCTATATCTTTTAAAATATAGCCTTTTGCTCCTTTTCTGAGCATATAGATGATGGTAGATTCTTCGTCATCCATTGATAACACAAGGACCTTCAATGAAGGATGATGATTCGAAATCCAGTCCATAGTGGCCTTACCTCCCATCATGGGCATCTTGACATCTAATAAGATTAAGTCAGGTGGATTTGATTCCGTGCTTAAGTATTCTACTAGGTCCTTCCCGTTTCCGATTTGTTTGGTTACTTCATAATCTGCAAACCCTTCAATCAATTTTTTGAGAGAATTTGAAAATAACAAATGATCGTCTACAATTACAATTTTATATTTCTTCAAGATTTGAGATTTTATTATCAAAAATCAATTCCATAGTCGTCCCTACTCCAATTTTTGAATCTATAATAAGATCAGCTTCTATTAATTTAGCTCTGCTTTCAAGATTCAATAAGCCATTATTGGCTTCAATATTTTCTGTATCGAAACCAACTCCATCATCGCTTGCTATAATTTTGACCTGGCCGTTTAATTCAGATAGTGAAATTTTTAATTCAGATGCTTGGGCATGTTTAAGGACATTTGAGATAAACTCTTGCAACATCCTAAATATAATGATTTCCTTTTTCTTATTTATGATTAAGTTCTCATTAAATTCCAAAGTTGTTTTTAATAATCCTATCCGTTCCAATCGATCAAATTCATTTTCCAATGCATCTTTTAATCCTAATTTTTGGATCATATCTGAATTCAAAGTCTTTGACAACCCTCTAATCTGAGCAATGCTTTGTCCTATTACATTAACTACATCTTCTAGTTGATCGCCAGTTAGCGTATCTTTCTGCATTAGCATCTTTGCTTCCATAGATGCGACGGATAATAATTGCCCAATATTATCATGCAATTCCCAACTGATATTTTTCAAATTTTGATCTGTTATTTCAACTTCGGTTCTTAATAATTGCTCTTCAAAATTTGCTTTGGCTCTTTCTTTATCTAGAATGTATTGGATCTTTTTCTTTTGCATATAAGTAAGCAATACAACCAAGGAAATAATAGACCCTGACAAAGCAATGCTTACTATAAATATTGAGTATTGTACCGTTCCTGTGTCCATATGAAACCAATTATAAAGCATATATACATAGCAATTCCTGCTACATTTTGAATTTCAAGGATATTCTGAACATTTCCAATTTCTAACAACTGGTTTGTCAAAACTGTTACAGGCAAATTGCAGAGGTGAAATGTCAGCAAGCCTATAACTATCCAATAAAGCAAAACCCGATTTTGGTGCAAAACTTTCTCAGATCTTGTCATTTCGAATAAATATACAAAACACATAAGTGAAAGTGCAAGACTGATAATTCCGAATGCGTAGGATAGAAACGTAAAAAAAGTCTTTGTGATAAAAAAGATATCTACCAATAAAAACAATATGCCACAGAAACAAGCAGCCAATATAATTTTTTTTGAGCCAATGCCTTTTACCGAACTATAAAACACATAAGAGAAGATTAATAATTCTAAAATACCCAAAAGGTTATACAACCATTGATCATTTGATAAATCAAAAGCTATGTACTCAATTGTAACAACACAAATGAGGTATAATGGAACTAATCTCACTGGAGCCTTCCAATACTTTTTCAAGAATATCAATCCAAAAAGCATTGCTATCCATTCAAGATATAATACGCTCTCATGAAGAATGGTATGTAAATTCATTTAGCTTGTTATCTAAAAGGTTAATGGCTCTCTAGGTGGGGACATATTAGCCCGGTTTAATATATGCCTGTCTGTAAATCTATTGCCAGTTCTTGAGACAGTAGTAACACTTCTCATAGTAATAACTTTAGAATCAACCAAGGTAGTTACAAATGGATCAAATGGAATGTGAATAATATTCCCCTCATTATCAGTGTCTTGATAAGTAGGATATATCACTATTGTATTTCTATTGCTATTATCCGAAGTATCGCTTTCATATTTAGCAAAATAATATTCAATTCCTGACATTGGCCTACTAACTACTTCACATTGGGTTTTCATTTGATCTATATAGGAAAGAAGGGTATCTAATTTAAAATGTCCGCTCACAGTGTCATCTGCACATAAGTCTCCATCTTCATCTCCTTCCTTCACAACATAACAATCAATAAATCTCTCAATCATTGCTATGGCTTCACTGTTTGAAATTAAATTTGAATCTATATTCGTTGCGGGTGTATTATTTGTTTTAAAGCAATAGTAGAAGGCAGTCGCCATTCCAATAACTATTCCTAAAAGACCTCCTGTTAATAAAGTAGGTAAACATTCTGAAGAAAAAATTGAATCCATAATTTAGTTTTTTGTTTAAGTTCAAGGAAAGATAATACAACTTCATCTGATTTTACACTTATTCCAAAAATCTAAGGAAAATTCCTATTCAATACAGGAAAAAACCCTTTTATTATCAGGAAAATAATCCTTTGTCAATCATCCTCCTATCCTTACTTTACGTTTCTAATGATTATCGAGACCTCTACAGTGTGCTATAAAAACCACAAACAGAGTAATTCCTAATCAAGATTATAAAAATATGACTAAAACACATGAAAATTTGAGAGCCATCTATTTCTATAAAATCAACTCTCATTTCGTTCATCTAAAACTCAGAAATATGGTCACAATAAATTTAAATATTGGAGGCGACAGTAGAAATTTTACTACTTCGTTTCTTTTCGCAACGCACTCACAAGAAGATTATGCCTAGTTCTAATTCGCAAGATTCTCTAGATACTATAAAAACTGAGGTTCCTTCACCCGGGTTAATCAGCACTTTTGTGTATTCTAAATTATCTTCATCTGTTCCCCATCCCAAGGATTTGGAATTTTCCATATCTACATATATCTATCATATGCAAACTCCAATGATTGGAACTGCACAAGATGCATTTGTAGAATCAAAAATTCTTGCCCCAATGGATTCAGATCAATATGACTCTGCATTACCCACTTCAAAGCCATGCCCAGAGCTGCTTAAAGTAAATCTGGCAGAAATTAGTTAGTTGTTTATCAGAGCCGAATCATATCGGCTCTGGTTTTTTTTGATCTGTATTGATGTAGATTTAAGGGTTCAAGATGAAAATTTATAATCCCAACGGGATGTCATTCCTACAACGATGGACTGAGTCCATCGACAAGTCTATCAACTAATATCAAGAATCCTGAAGGGATGACACTATCATATTTTATCAAAGAAATGTAATATCAGAATTGCCCCAAATGATAGTAACACCCTTTCAGGGCTGTGATAAGAGCATACTTGTAACGATGGGTGTTACCCATCGTTATAGTAGTAATCATCCCGTTGGGATTCATAGAAAAGAAAAAGAGTAGAAATGAATAACAAACACATATAAAAATATCATATATGAATAAGTTAGGTTGACGCCAATGCGTAGCAGAGAGATCTAGCTTTTTGTAAGTATTGATTATCTTAAATTGATAACACAATGAAATAATAGATTTCTCCACAAGGTCGAAATTAATGACATTGGTATACTCCTTGATTCTTCGGTTCCGATGAATCTTCGTTCAGAATGACAAGGTATATTTTGTCCATACTTCTTTGTCATTCTGACCGACCACAGTGAGTGGAAGAATGAGAATAATTCAATATCTCCAGTTGCGAACAGTGCCGAGTAATCTGACAAATTCGGTATTCTAAAGTTGATAGATTTCTCCACAAGGTCGAAATTAATGGCTTTGGTTTACTCCTTGATTCTTCGGTTCCGATGAATCTCCACTCAGAATGACAAGGTACATTTTGTCCATACTTCTTTGTCATTCTGACCGACCACAGTGAGTGGAAGAATGAGAGTAATTCAATATCTCCAGTTGCGAACAGTGCCGAGTAATCTGAAGAACTCAATATTCTTAAATTGGAAGATTTCTCCACAAGGTCGAAATTAATGGCTTTGGTTTACTCCTTGATTCTTCGGTTTCGATGAATCTCCACTCAGAATGACAAGGTATATTTTGTCCATACTTCTTTGTCATTCTGACCGACCACAGTGAGTGTAAGAATGAGAATAATTCAATATCTCCAGTTGCGAACAGTGCCGAGTAATCTGACAAATTCGGTATTCTAAAGTTGATAGATTTCTCCACAAGGTCGAAATTAATGGCTTTGGTTTACTCCTTGATTCTTCGGTTCCGATGAATCTCCACTCAGAATGACAAGGTACATTTAAGTCATTCCTAAATACAAGAATTGTGCTTTGGAACAAGCCTTGTCATTTACTTTAATTTTAAAACCGCTTGCTGCTTTTAGGAGCTCAGTATGACAAATGCATAGGCCATCTGTCAGTTTATTATTTTACTGAAGTTTCGCATCAGGTATTACAATTGTCGAAGACACTAATTAAAAAAGAGTAGAGCCATGCCGCTAAACTGTGGGGGAATGACCGATCATCGAAGATGTAGCAGCGATAGCTGATAAGGGAATGAACGCGTAAGCGACGGGTGGACTCCCACCCTGCAATGCAGGTTTCTTCATTTATTCTGTCACAATCGCAGCATAGCCTTTTTAGCGACTTGATTTTTTTTGGTTCTGTTTTTTTATCAAGAAAAAAATAGAACGCCCAGCCGGCGAGGTGAAAGTTAGTTTGAAACAAAAAATATCAAATTTTCTTAAAAGATACGAAAGAGTGAAAAGTTTTAATTTTTGACTACCCCAATGCAAGCCGTCACGGAACTCATAGATTAAAATGCACTTTACTAAAAAAAAATGAACTAATTTATCAAAAAAATCAATTATATTATAAAGATAATATATGTTTTCTACCCTATAATGTTAAACATTATATCTTTGTCAATCCACAGAGATTTGTAACCAAACCAAAAAGATTATAGATGCCAGATTTTAACCACCTTCATTGCCACACACAATATTCATTGCTTGATGGAGCTTCTGAAATAGGCACCATGATGGACAAGGCGAAGGCAGATGGTCAAACTGCCGTTGCTATAACTGATCATGGTAACATGTATGGTGCCTTTAAATTTGTGGCTGAAGCAGCTAAAAGAAAGATAAAACCGATTGTGGGATGCGAATTTTACATGGTTGAAGACAGACACAAACGGCAGTTTCTAAAATCTAATGGAGAAAAAGATAAGCGTTATCATCAGCTCATGCTCGCAAAGAATAGAACCGGGTATGAAAATCTGTGTAAGCTTTGTTCGCTAGGATTTATCGAAGGACTTTATGGAAAATTTCCAAGGATAGACAAAGAGTTAATCGAGCGATATCATGAAGGATTGATTGTCACTTCTTGTTGCATCGGAGCTATACTTCCGCAGACTATTCTCAAAGGTGATATTGAAAAAGCAGAAGAAGAACTCAAATGGTGGCTCAATTTATTTGGTGATGATTACTATATAGAGCTTCAAAGACATCGAGGTCTTGATGAGATTGATAATACTGGAATGAGTCAAGAAGACGTCAATCAAGTGTTATTGGGATTTGCCAAGAAGCACAATGTAAAAGTAATCGCTACCAACGACAGTCATTACGTCGAAGAAGAAGATTGGCAACCACATGATATCCTTTTATGTGTGAATACAGCTTCCTACCTGACGGACGAAAAAAGATTCAAATTTCCATCTTCTGATTTCTATTTTAAGAAGAAGCATGAAATGGAGGCCATCTTTAGTGATGTCCCTCATGCATTGGACAATACAATTGAGATCTCAGATAAGGTAGAAACTTTGGAACTGGCAAGAGATGTATTATTGCCGAACTTCCCGATGCCACCAGAATTCAAAACACAACCAGAATATCTGGAGTATTTAACTTTTGTAGGAGCTAAGAAAAGATACCCACTTATTACAGCAGAAATTGAAGAACGACTTCGATTTGAGTTATCGGTAATCAACAATTCTGGATATCCTGGCTACTTCTTGATAGTGCAAGATTTCACAACGGAAGCCCGTCGTATGGGTGTATCCGTAGGTCCTGGTAGGGGATCAGCTGCTGGATCAGCTGTGGCCTATTGTCTTGGAATCACAAATATCGACCCCATCAAATATGACTTACTATTTGAGCGGTTCTTGAATCCAGAAAGAGTATCAATGCCCGATATTGATATTGATTTTGATGATGAAGGTAGAGGAGCGGTTATCGACTATGTCATCGATAAATATGGTAAAAATCAAGTGGCACAGATTATTACTTATGGTACTATGGCAGCCAAAAGTTCGCTCAAAGATGTTGGTCGTGTAATGCAAATACCACTTAATGAAGTAATCGATGTCACTAAGACTTTTCCTCTTGCACTTGGAGCCAAACTAAGAGATGTACTAGCCTCAGGAGACATTGAGGCAAAACTGAAAGGAAACTTAAACTCTGATGATAAAGAGCTTGCCTACAAATTCCGTAAACTAGCAGAAGGAGATGATCAGATAGGTGAGATGATCCGAACAGCCAAAAAGCTCGAAGGGTCAATCAGAAATACTGGAATTCATGCTTGTGGAGTTGTAATCACACCTGATGATATCACCAATTACATACCTGTCACGGTGGCTAAAGATTCAGAACTCTTAGTATCACAATTTGACAACAGTGTAGCAGAAGATGCTGGTCTGCTAAAGATGGATTTCCTAGGACTTCGAACCCTCACAATAATAAAGGATGCGGTTCGAATGGTCAAAGAAAATCAAGGTGATGATCTGATACCAGATGATTTTCCACTTGATGATGCAATCACCTACGAACTATTCCAAAGAGGAGAGACCGTTGGAATATTCCAATATGAATCTCCAGGAATGCAAAAGCATTTGCAAGGACTAAAGCCAACTGTATTCGCCGATCTGATCGCAATGAATGCGCTTTATCGTCCTGGTCCAATACAATATATTCCCGATTTCATCGATCGGAAGCATGGCAAACAGGAGATTACATATGATTTGGCAGATATGGAAGAATATCTTGCTGAAACCTATGGAATTACTGTCTACCAAGAGCAAGTAATGCTTCTTTCCCAAAAGTTGGCCAACTTTACTAAGGGAGAGGCCGACATGCTCCGAAAGGCAATGGGAAAGAAGAAAAAGAAGCTGATTGATCAGATGTGGCCTCAATTCCTAGAGGGATGTCAAAAAAATGGTCATGATGAAGAAGTAGTGAAGAAGGTCTGGAAGGATTGGGAAGCATTTGCTTCTTATGCTTTCAATAAATCTCACTCAACTTGTTATGCTTTCGTAGCATTCCAAACAGCATATCTTAAGGCGCACTACCCTAGTGAATTCATGGCTTCAGTACTAAATCACAACAAAAGTGATATTTCTAAATTGAATTTTTTCTTGCGAGAATGTAAGCGAATGGGCATCTTGGTTCAAGGACCTAGTATCAATGATTCATTTATGGTCTTTACTGCAGACATAGAGGGAAATATCAGATTTGGTCTTTCTGCTCTGAAAGGAGTAGGTGAAGGTCCTGTTGAAGAAATTCTGAGAGAAAGAAAAGAAGGTGGAAGATTCGATACTGTCTTAGAATTAATACAAAGACTCAACTTACGATCCGTAAACAAAAAGAGTCTTGAAAGTCTAATCCTAGGTGGTGCATTTGATGAATTCGAATATACACGATCGACTTATTTCCAACCGTCAGGAAACTATGCCACAGTCATTGAACAACTGATAAAGTATGGTCATGCCTTCCAGATGCAAAAAGATCAGAATTCAGTCTCTCTCTTCGGAGATTCTCCCGACATGCTCATCGATGAACCAAAATTTGAAGCCTTACTTGAGTGGGATCAAATGATTAAGCTTGAGAAAGAAAAACAGGTCACTGGAATTTATATAAGTGGACATCCGCTAGATGATTACAAGCTTGAGCTTAAGAATTTCACAACCCATAAATTGGATAGTGTAGAAAGGACAGAAAATGAACTTGTCGAAGTAGCAGGTATTGTAACAGAATCAATGGTCGGAGTATCTCAAAGAGGGACTTCTTATGCAAGATTTACAATCCAGGATTATCGTGGTGCACTAGACATAAATCTGTATAATGAGGATTGTGAAAAATGGAAAAGTCTGGCTACAAGTGGTAAGGTGCTCTACATTAAAGGTGTAAATCAACGCTGGAGAGGAAGTGACAGAATATCATTCAAACCTAAGGATATCAAAATGCTAGATACTGTGGGCAAGTTGCTCACTAAATCTATAACCATCAAGTTGCCTACAGTTCAAATGAATAAAGATTTGGTAAATTCTGTAATAAATCTGTGTGAAGAACATGAAGGTAAACACCATTTAAAATTTAAAATTGTGGATAGAGATGAGGATATGATAATCGATCTGATATCAAGTGGCAAGAAAGTAAATGCTAATTTTGAATTTGTCCAAGCTATTGAAGATTTGGGATTGCCGTATAAGCTAAATTAGACATTTATTTTTAATGCAAAGTACGCTAAGAAATACGGTGTGTATCACAAATTGCACAAAAAGTAAATCATAATTGTTTGTTTAGTTATTAACATTGTCATCCCGCAGTGGAACATTGTCATCCTGAGCGCAGTCGAAGGAAGACAATGTTATTATTGCAGTAATTTCGACCGTAGTTGAGAAATCTAGCTCTTGATGTAATAAAATGGTGGATTTCTCCACTTCGGTCGAAATTAAAGTTAAGACATACTCCTTGATTCTTCGACTTCGATGAATCTTCGCTCAGAATGACAAGGAGTACCCGACTGCGCTGGCGCTTCGCTCAAGATGACATGGAGCTTATTTTCTTGAGAAAGTGCAATTTGTGATACACACAGAAATACTCTAAGGGCGCAATAAATTAACTGCACATCTAACTTTGTGACCTTTGCGCCAACCTTTGCGATCCTTGCGGTTAAAAGCATCCTAATGAGTTTTATCTAGATCAAAGTATTGATAGTTTCACAAAAATACGATACCACAATAATTCAATCGAAATATTATCTTTGCGCCGCTTTATAACAATTGATGCGTTAAAGTAACGTACACAAATGTCTCAAAATGAGACAAACTTTATACAAAACAGATAATTCAGATCAACAATGAATCTTAAAGATATACTTGCCGTAAGTGGAATGCCAGGACTCTTCAAACTTGTCAATTCTAGAAATAATGGACTCTTAGTTACCAGTCTTGATGACTCTGCACGAACAATTTTTTGTTCGATGAGAAAGCATCAATTTACTCCAATGGAAACCGTTGCTATCTATACGATGAGCGATACAGTAGAGTTAAGTACTATTCTTGAAAGAATGCTTGATCAATTGGAAGAAAATCCACCAGTTTTAGCAAGTGGAGACAAAACTGATATAGAAAATTACTTCTCTAGCATCGTACCAGATTATGATGAAGATCGAGTATATATCAGTGACATGAAAAAAGTCCTTAAATGGTTTGTCATACTCAACGAAAAAGGCTTTTTAACTGCTAAGCCTGAATCTGACGAAGAAGAGTAAAATCACAAAATGTAATAAGTAATTTTGATTTGTAATATAAATGATTGCAAGTTTATTTAAATTGGGGCATGCACAAACAGTTCAAACAGTTCAATTTATTAGATTTTTTTAGCCAAAGTGTTCGTTGTTTCAAAATTATGAAAAAGTCCTATGCCTTTTTCAAGAAGCACAAATTGTGGAAAGGCATTTTTGAGCACAAGTGGATTTTACTTTTGACTGTGTTACTCTCTGTCTTATTTACATTTGTTCTCTTCTCTGATCTTTATTCTTATTTATTCTCTTCTGAAGAAATAGGTGAATTAGGTATTATTGATTCCGAAGTAAGTAATCCCAATGCAAAAGAAAATAATAAGAACACAGCCATTTTTGGAGGGTCTAAGTTTTTGTTATTGATCATGCTTGAAGTTGTCATTTTTCATTTTTCTGTAAAGACCCTTGAAATATTAAACAATGAAAAATACAAGACTACTTTTGGAATGTTTATGAAAGCTGAAATCAGGATGATCAAAGTTTTAATTCGAGGTTTCATTCAAAGTTTGATTGCTCAAGTAATAATATGGTTTGTGTTATTATTAATTGGTCTTAGTTCATTATCACCTTTCTTAATGTTCATTGTTCATGCTTATATAATTGGAAATGCTTTTTTTGATAATTACAATGAACAGCAAAAACTTAACATTAAAGAAAGTGACATTTGTATAAGACACCATAGCGGAGCGGCAACGACTTTGGGTATCATTACAAGCATAGGATTAATGATTCCAATTATTGGTCCTTTAGTAATCCCTGTATTAGCAGCCATTACAGCTAATATATATGGATTTAGGTACCATATTGAGAATCCGCCGCATCATAAGGCGGGGGAAGAGATAGTTGATTTGTCTGAGGAGATTGTATAGGTTTTGGCTTTTGGATGCGTATAAGCGATCGCATCGCTTATAGCGATACAATCGCTTTTTTCAGTTACTTTACTCTTTTGGATTCGTCTTCTATTCCTGTAGATCGTTTTCTTGATTTCACGTTGGAATTTCCAAAATTATAGCTTATGCTGAGGGCAACTCTTCTGCTGTCATAATTTCCATTTCCTGTTCCTTCAAGGCCATCAAAATTAGAAAATCCACTCCACCCAGATTGGTAAGTTACGTCATTGGCGCTTAATTTCACATTCATCAAATCGTTGAAGAATTTCTTTTGCAATCCAAGATTTAGAGAATAGCTAGATTCATATTCAAACACACCGCCCCAAACTCCAGGTCCTGAATACCATCCTGAAATTTCTCCTGTAAATCCTCCAGGAAGTGTGAAAGTATGTTGTTGGAATATAGAATAGGTTAGAGCTTGAACATCTACTATGGCTCCATCTCCGTAGTCTGCTTGATTATCCAAATATCCACTGCTTAGATTCATATAGACATTCCACCATTCCTTGACTCCAAATGGCGCAGAAATATTGAGACCATATATAGTTTGTTCTGCTAAATTAGCCCACGTAATAAATCCAGCTCTTGGGTCTTCATCATCAGGAGCTATTAATCTTGTGATTTGATCTGTAGTCTTGGAATAGCTAAGTTTGAAATTGTATCTATAATTGAGTGTGTAACCTAATTCAAAATTATTGACAATCTCTGGGTTTAACTTTTCATTTCCTTTCATAAATGACAATTCACTCAACTGAACCGTAAAAGGATTTAGGACATTATAATCAGGTCTATTAATTCTTCTTCCATAGTTAAATGACAATGTCTTATTGTGTGCCAAATTGTAGGTCAATCCAGCAGAAGGGAAAAAATCCGTATACTCTAAGTCAACAGGATCTTCCTGCAATTCTTGTGAAAATGCCTTTAGTTCCCCAACTGCATCAGTAGACTCTACCCTCAATCCTGCAGAAAAATTTAGCTTGTCATTAATAGGTCTTTGATAACTTGCATATCCTGCATATACTTTTTCATCATAAAAGAATTCATTCGACCTTCGATCGTCTCTTACTCTATTCCCTTCAATAATATTGTAAAACAAAAATATATTGTCTGTATCAACCTTACTAAATTTTGTACCTAGACCTAATTTACCCCCAGCCAAATCTGTTTCGAAATCAATCTTTGCTGTATATATATCAATATCTACAGGAGTGTCGTATTCTGTCAGGATCTCAGTCAACAACTCTTGCCTTGATGCATCATAGTAGCGATTAGGCTGTATATACTGACTGTTGTTTCTGTACTTCCCATAATCAACATCAAAATTAAGTGAGTACTTTTTATTATCGAAAGCATAATTGAAATTGTATGTACTCTGATCTCTGTCCTGAACAGAACTATTATTAGCAACTAGGACACTATCGATTGCAGCAGGATTAGAAAGTGGTGCAATCTCAATGCTATTTTCAGAGATATTGGTATTCTCATTGTTCTGACCAGAAACTAAAAAACCAATCGTATGATTTTTACCAATAAAAAAGTCTGTACCCCATCTATAATTAATGCCACTTCTGTTATTTTCTGAATATTCACTTTCATTTGTTCTCAAATTATTCTGATCGTTTATAAAAAACATCTCGTTGAATGATTCTCCCCCATTGTATCCCACTGTGCCGAAAGTATTCAAGCTTGTATTTCTATAATTCCCCATTGATGATACATTACCCTTTAAGAATTGTCCCTGACTTAATGAGCCACTAATTGAGCCATTAGTACCATGACTTTTATCTCTTTTTAATCGAATATCTATGATTCCAGCATTTCCTTCAGCTTCATATTTCGCTCCAGGGTTGGTAATAATGTCCATTCGATCAATCTGTTCAGCAGACAGGCTTTCTAAATATGCTGTCAAATCATCTCCTGACAATGGCAATCTTTTACCATCCACATATATCAAAACACCAGATCTACTTAATACAGAAATATTGTTGTTATTATCCACCAAGACTCCAGGTGCTTTTCTCAAAAGACCTAGTGCATTGTCTCCAGCACTATTTATAGTACCCTCGACATTAAATACCATTCTGTCTGGCTTCACCTCAACCATAGCTCTTCTCGCCTTGACAACTGCTGTTTCAAGCTGAACTGAAGAAATCAACATCTGTAACACACCCATATCGATTGGTGCATTGCTAACATTTATATCTGAGGACTTATAATCATCAAAGCCCACATAACTTGAGACCAGATAATAAGTACCAACATCAATATTCTTAAAAGAGAATTTACCATCCAGATCTGATGATTCCACCTTAACCATTGTACTATCAGAGGTAGTGTATAGGACCACATTTGAAAACATAATCGGCGAAGAGGCATCATCTTGAAGAGTACCTTCAATTGACATTTGGCCTGCTAGATTGAAAGAAATAAATGCAAATAAAAGTAGTAATAGTTTTTTCATTAAATAAGGTTGTTGACGAAGTGAAAAATAAAACCAAGGTTTACTTAACTGTTTAAAATATCTATATTGAGGATATAAAAAGTTTCAAATCAATTTTATTCCACGATTAAATAAATGAAACTTATTTAAAGACGAGTTAGTTTTAAAATAGTTGCCATTATTTAATAAAATCAGACATTATTATGCAAAACTATCACCTTAAACCCAATATGAGACTTCAATTTCTACTAATCTTCCTTTTTATTGGATGTAATTCGGCTGAAGGACAAAATGACATCCTAATGGTTAATGCTATTACCTATAATGCAAAGAAATATAAAGAGTATCATGGCTCTCCATATCTATGGAAAGAGAATAAAAAGGTCACCATTTATGATATAAATGCGAAAGAGTATAGTGGTGTTTTTGGAAACTACAATGTTCTAGAAAATGAATTTGAAGTCTATCGAGATGATTCATATATTCTTTTGCCCCACTCAAGATATATATGCATCAAAGTTATTGATGATCCAGACATCAGTTATTCCTTGTATAGCAATGTCCATCCCAAACTAAAAAACAAATATTGTATTCGACATGCACAAACGGCTAACTACAGTGTGTATGAAAGTCGTACTGCAAAGCAGAGAGTGGTAGAAGTACAGACTCCAGGAGTTCCGACTAAATTCAACAAAATCAACTCCCGTTCATACTATTATCTTATTATTGGAAATAAATTGATTCCATTCAAAATAAGCAAGAAAAAAATAATCAAGAAATTTGGTCATAAGAAGGAAATCAATGCATTTATAAAAGATCAAAAGATTAAAATTAAGGAAATGGAAGATGTGGTTTTGCTTTTTGGTTTTTTGGATTCTAAAGGGTGGCTTGAGGTTAAAGATTGAAGAGATTGGAGAGATTTGAAAGATTGGAGAGATTGAAAGTTGAATTGGGAATGAAGAGTAAGGAGAAGATAAAGATGAGATATTTGATGCTTTGCATCTTTTTGAGATATAATGGGGGATATTTTATATGGGGTTTGAGGTGCGAGGTTTAAGGATTGAATGGTGATGCATGGCTGGGTGTTGACATTATTATACTTTTCTAAAGAATGCGATTCAGCGATTGTGCGATTTAGCGATTCTGTAGATAATAAGATTGGAGAGATTCTTTGTGAACCTCCTTGGAAACTTTGTGATCCTTGCGGTTAAAAAAATACCTAAAGCTCATGGAACCCACATGTGTCCTTTAACCGCAAAGGGCTCGAAGGTTTACGCAAACGTCGCTAAGAAAATAATTTGCTTTTAAAAATCGAAGTTATTCTCTAAACGTTGCTACCTTGAGGTTTGATAAAAAAATAGACCTTATGATTCGTTATACCTTGCTCTTATTCACACTTCTTCTTGGGTTTGAAAGTAATGCTCAAATCCAAAAACAGCCGCTTGACTACCATGATATTTTTGAATTAGAATATGCCAACAATCCTCAAATATCTCCTGATGGTAAAATGGTCGTCTATCAACGAATGAGTTTTGATATAATGGTTGATAAAAAAATAGGCAATCTTTGGCTTATCAGTACAGATGGGAAAATCAATAAAAAACTTACTTCACGTGAAGGAAGTGAATCACAAGCTTCTTGGTCGCCTAGTGGAGATCGAATAGCTTTTGCAAGTGGCACAAAAAATGGTTCAGAAGTATTTGTCTATTGGATCGATGGTGGGCAGATCGCAAAAATAACTCAACTTGAAAAATCTCCTTCCAATATAACTTGGTCTCCAAATGGTAATCATCTTGCATTCACTATGACTGTCCCAGATAAATCACCTGTGATAGTAAGTGGTATCAAAAAACCGAAAGGAGCCAAATGGGCTGATACACCTAGAATCACAGATAGATTAAAACATGAAGCGGATGGTCAGGGATATCTTGAGCCTGGCTTCTCGCATATTTTTACTGTGCCTTCAAATGGAGGATCAGCGAGGCAGATAAGCTCTGGAAACTTCCATCATAGATCATCTTTGTCATGGGGAAAGAACGGCAATAAAATTTATTTTTCATCTAATCGATCAGAAGATTGGGAGTATGATTTTCGAAATAGTGAAATCTATAATGTAGATGTAAGCTCGACAGAAATAACTGCATTAACGGATAGAAATGGTCCAGATTATAATCCTGTTGTTTCGCCAGATGGGAACAAAATAGCGTATGTCAGTAATGAAGATAAAGTACAAACTTATCAACTTCGACAACTCTACCTTATGAATATTGATGGGAGCAATAAGCGACTTATATCCGGAGGATTGGATCGAAGTATTTCGGGGTTATCCTGGGATCAAAATAGTACGACAATCTATATTTCATACGATGATAAAGGAAATACTAAAGTAGCTACTATCGATGCTAAGGGCAACACAAGTAAAATAATAGACAATTTGGGTGGCACTTCTTTGGGTAGACCTTATGCAGGAGGTTCGTTCAGTGTCTCTAAGACAGGGACGATTGCATTTACACATTCCACACCTGACCATCCTGCAGAAGTAGCCATTTATAAAAAAGAAAATAGATCTTCCTATTTGATCACTGACCTTAACAGCGACTTGTTAGACTATAGAGAATTGGGAAATGTGAAGGAGGTCTGGTATAAATCTACTTTCGATCAACGAGATATTCAAGGATGGATCGTATATCCTCCAGGCTACGATGCTAATAAAAAGTATCCTATGATGGTTGAAAATCATGGAGGTCCAATATTAAATTATGGAACTCGATTTTCAGCAGAGATTCAATTGTATGCTGCCAAGGGTTACATTGTTTTTTATCCTAACCCTAGAGGTAGCACCAGTTATGGTGAAGAATTTGGGAACTTGCTATATAATAATTATCCTGGGCAAGATTATAATGATGTGATGGATGGTGTGGATCAACTTATCAAAATGGGAATTGCCCACGAAGATCAATTGTATGTGACTGGCGGAAGTGCTGGTGGTATTATGACTGCTTGGATGATAGGAAAAAACAATAGATTTGAAGCTGCTGTTGTGGCAAAACCTGTGATGAATTGGATCAGTAAGACTTTAGTTGCTGACAATTATTATGGATATGCCAATTCCAGGTATCCTGGTCAGCCTTGGGAAAATTTTGAAACTTACTGGAAATTTTCTCCTATTTCATTAGTTGGTAATATTCAGACCCCAACTATGGTAATGGTAGGTATGAATGATTTGAGAACTCCTCCATCAGAAGCGAAACAGTTATATCACGCTTTGAAACTAAGAAAAATAGAAACTGTCTTGGTTGAGATTCCTGGTGCTTCTCATGGTATCGCTCGACGACCTAGTCAATTGATAACAAAGGTTGCACATACGGTTGCTTGGTTTGATCAATATCGAGAAAAAGATAAATAACAATGAACATAAATACAATTGCTAAATCGCTTAATCGCAGAACCGCCTAATCGCTTTATTTGGAGAATCTTTTTTTAATATATTGAATAAATTTTACCTTAAAAGTATAGTATGAATCAAATTGCAATTATTAGGTATGCACTCAGCATCTAGGAAGTTTGGCCATGGCGGCTATTGTGGGCAGAGGGAGCAGCAATGTGTGCTGCATTAGAGCCGCCTAGACTTTTTGCTTTACTTTTTTGGCAATGAAAAAAGTAAAATCTCCCTGATAAGGGAAGACTAGGTTGGAATACATTGCTATAGTTTTAAAAAAAATTGAAATTGGTTAATCTAAAAATTATACTTTTTATAATTAGTAAAATAGTAATGAACATAGGTATATTTGCTGAATCGTACAATCACTTAATCGCAGAACCGCTTTTTAAAGCTTTTCAGCGATTGCGCGATTGCGCGATTTCGCGGTTTAGCGATTAAGCATATTCATATGAAAGTTTGCATTGCAGAAAAGCCTTCAGTAGCTAAAGAAATTGCCAATGTCATTGGGGCCAACTCTCGAAGAGATGGATACTTTGAGGGAAATGGCTATGCTGTGACATGGACCTTTGGGCATTTCTGTTCTTTGTATGCTCCAGATGAATATAAAGCATCCTGGAAACGATGGGATTTGAATTCGCTACCCATGCTTCCAGAAAAATTTGAGACTCGATTGATTGATAATCCAGGTGTCAAAAAACAATTCAAAGTAATAAAAAGCTTATTTCAAAAGGCAACGGTCGTTATAAATTGTGGTGATGCAGGGCAAGAGGGAGAACTCATTCAGCGGTGGGTTATCAATCAAGCAAAATACAAAGGACCTAGTCAAAGGTTATGGATTTCTTCGCTTACCAATGAAGCTATTCGAGAGGGCTTTGGGAAGCTAAAACCGGCATCAGATTTTGATCGATTGTATTATGCCGGGAGTGCAAGGGCAATTGGAGATTGGTTGTTGGGTATGAATGCTACTAGGCTCTATACATTAAAATATGGAGGTTACAAACAAGTATTGTCTATAGGAAGAGTTCAGACTCCGACTTTAGCAATGATTGTAGGAAGACATAAAGAAATAATGAATTTTGTCTCCTCGCCTTTCTGGGAATTGCAGACAAAATATAGAGATACCACGTTCAATCGCGTAAAAGGCAGATTCGAAAAACAAGAAGAAGGTGAGGCTATCCTAAACAAAATAAAAGGGGAAGAATTCTCTATCATTTCTGCAGACCGAAAAGAAGGTAAGGAGTACGCGCCAAAATTATTTGACCTTACGAGTCTCCAAGTTTTTTGTAACAAACGATATAGTTACAGTGCGGACCAAACCTTAAAACTGATTCAAAAGCTGTATGAAATGAAGGTGGTGACCTACCCTCGCGTGGATACTACCTACCTACCTGAAGATCAACATCCTAAAATCAAAGGTGTTTTAGAAGGAATGAAGTCTTATGCAAACTTCACAAAGAGTGTACTTGAAAAACCAATTCTAAAATCCAAACGGATATTTGACAATAAAAAAATAACTGATCACCACGCCATTATCCCGACAGGAAAAGAAGCACACTTGACTGGAGGATTATTGAATGTATATGATGTGATCGCTCGAAGGTTTATTGCTAATTTTTATCCAGTATGTAAAGTAGCCAATACGACTGTAATTGGTCAGGTTGTGGATGAGAAGTTCAAGGCAAATGGTAAAGAAATATTAGAGCCAGGTTGGAGAGTTTTATTCCCAAAGGTGAAGAAAAGTAAGGAAGAACTAGATGATGAAAAAGAAAGTGAAGAAGATAAAATCCTTCCTTCATTCACCCCTGGAGAAAAAGGACCTCATGAACCAAAACTGGTAGAAAAGAAGACTCAGCCTCCAAAACATTACACTGAGGCTACCCTACTTCGAGCTATGGAGACAGCAGGCAAATCTATAGATGATGATGAACTCCGAGATTTGATGAAGGCCAATGGCATAGGACGGCCATCTACGCGTGCGGCTATTATAGAGACATTATTCAAACGTAAATACATCAAGCGAAGAAAGAAGAGTCTATTGCCTACTGACTTGGGAGAACAATTGATAGATACCATCAATAATAAACTGTTGAAATCAGTTGAACTTACTGGTCAATGGGAAAAATTATTGAAAGATATTGAAGCCGGCACTTACAATCCAAAAGCCTTCATCAACCACATGAAAAAGATGGTCGATGACTTGGTCACAGAAGTGAGAATGGAGAAAAATAGTGTCATCATAACATCTCAACCTCCTCAAGATAATAGTCCAAAAAAGGAAGTAAAAAAGACAAAAAAGCCAGCTGCTCCTAAAAGAGACCTTGCTCAAATGACCTGTCCAAAATGTAAGAATGGTGGCCTATTAAAAGGCAAAACAGCTTATGGCTGTAGCCAATGGAAATCCGGATGCAAATTCAGACTTCCATTTAAAATATACGAGAAGAAGATCAGTGATAATCAGCTTAAGCGATTGGTAGAAAAGGGATGTACAACTAATTTGAAAGGGTTCGTGAAAAATAATCAAAAAGTAGATGGTCTGGTCCGTTTTGATGGGGACTTCAACTTAGTGCTTGAGCAACCAAAATCGAAAACTGAAGTTGTACAAAAAGACGAAATGCCGATTTGTCCTAAGTGTAAGAAAGGGCAATTGATCAAAGGGAAGACGGCTTATGGGTGTAGTGATTGGAAGAGTGGGTGTGATTTTAAGTTTTTGTTTTCGGATATTAAGGAAAAGGCGAAAGGGCGGAAGTTGACTAAGGAATTGGTGATGGGGATAATTTCTGGGGGATAATTCTTATTCGATTGATTTTATAAATCATACTGATTTCAATCTATTCAATTATATAAAATCGAATACTATTTCATAATTTCTTCAATATCCAACTTTATTAATTCCCAATATTTACCTTTTAGACAAATAGGGTCTGGATCGAATTCAGCTTTTTCGAAATTTATTATTTGTGGAATCAGCTCATCCTTCGAAAAATTGTATGGGTATCTTTCTTTATAAAAAACAACCATCTCATCCATTGTGAAATGTTCCAAAAGAGCATGAATATCCCAAAAGTCTTTTTTCCTTCCGCCTCTTCCTATTACTTCTAATTTCATAGCTGCAATTTCTTCAAGGCTTGATAGCCTAACATTTTCAAATTCTATTATTGGAAAAACAAAGTCATCAGTATAGAAAAGGTCAAGCTTCACCAGATCGTCCATACTTTCACCAACGAAACAGGAATTACCGATTGTTTCATTGATCCATTTCTCTTTACTAACAAAAGGAAACTCTTTTATTAATAGTTTGCGGATTTTTTGAAAATTAATAGTTCCGTATTCAGAATCTGAAAACATATCAATATCAACAGACACTCTATGACCCATCATTAGACTTAATGACGTGCCTCCTACTAATCTGAAGTTCTTTAACTCTTCAAATTCCATAAGTCGAATTAAAAACTTCCAAAGCAATTGAGACACAGAATTCTTATAGATTTTGAACTTCATCTAAACTGCATTTAAAAAATATTTTTCAACATTTCTATTAAAATTTGGAATGAAAGAATCATCTATTTTATCTATTTCTTTTTTAATAACAGCTGAACCATAAATCTTAATCAATTCTTTAATTTCCTTTTTATTACCTCTTTCTAGAATTCTCTGAATAACATATCTCTTATTTTTTTTCAAATCAATACGCTCAATCTCGGTATCCCAAAAAATTGAAGTTCTAAATTTTTCCTTTAAATTATTGTTATCTGAGATTTGAAATTCCAAAGTGTGAGATACTTCATACGTAGCTTGAAGAAGCATAAAATAGTCACTTTCTGTATTAAAATATGACCCCAATTTTATAGAGAGTTTAGGGTTAATTCCTCTTCTTTCTTTCGTTATCGCATTTATAGTCTGCGGGTGTTCACCAATTGATTTAGCTAATACAATACTCTTGAGCTTTCTTTTACTTAGTTCTCTTTTTAGTATTGCACCTGGATGGATTCCCTTGACTCTATTGTATTCTGGCAACATGTTATATATTTTAAATAGGCGTTGTAAAAAATAAACAAATTTGTTTATTTTTTAGTTCCAAAATGATTGTATACATATACTCTTCTAATAACTAATAGGGCTACCCATTTAAGGCCCAAATGCTTGTAAATCAGGATATTAATTTGTACATTGTAGTATAAATTAAGCACTATGAAAATATTAAAAGAACTTGACCGAGATACTTTTAAAACACGATTTGGGACCAAGCTTTCCTGTTATCAATATTTGGCTGATCAAAAGTGGTCAAACGGATATTTTTGCAAAAAATGCAACCACACCAAATACACCAAGGGTAGGCAGCCCTGTAGTAAAAGGTGTTGTAAGTGTGACTATG
>Ga0256847_1000091_pt1 | contig 61471 bp, 55 predicted proteins | sample TeddybearmetaG_FD_189099 | JGI IMG/M metagenome (GOLD analysis project Ga0256847, IMG submission 189099) | Hydrothermal vent microbial communities from East Pacific Rise, Pacific Ocean - Teddybear | ecosystem: Environmental > Aquatic > Marine > Hydrothermal vents | place: Pacific Ocean: East... | reverse complement strand
GATCTTACAACGTGCTGCCACTTCAGAGTCACCCTGGGAAATACCAAATTGGCTTTTATCGACGGTACCATGTTTATTCAATAGATAGACTTCTGCCACACGCGCATCATGATATACGCGGATGGTTAAATCGGGACAAGCACTGGTCGACCCATCCGTTTTCAAGAATAGATACGTGAGCCTCAAGGTGACGGTGTAAGTATTTCGTTCCAGCACAAAAAGATGCAGTTTAATGGAGCCGTCTGCATCGGAGATGTCACCGCCTTCAACCGTATCAATCTCTGGCACCAAACGCAGCAACAAACGGTAATTTTGCTCATAAATGCGCATTAAATACCGAATCGAATACGGCTCAACCATGTTTAATCAGACGAGTAGACATAATCACGTTGATATTCATCGGCATATTGGTGCGTACTCTGCGCTGACAGCACTTGACGCGGATCGCCTTGCGCCAGATACCCGAAAATCAGCTGCGTCATCATCTCTGTATGCGCCTCCGAATCATTTAAGGCAGGCAGATAATGGAGCATTTCTCCACCGGATGACAAAAATAAATCTCGATTGGTTTTGGCGATTTCTTCTAGCGTTTCTAGACAATCAACCGGGAAACCCGGACAACAAACATGCACGCGTTTAATCCCCTGCTGACCCCATGTTTGTAAGGTTTTATCCGTATACGGCTGCAACCAAGTTTCTCGACCAAAACGCGATTGAAAAGCAACGTGCCACTGCTCATCCGACAATGCCAACGCATCTGCAATCAAACGCGCGGTCATCCGGCACTGCACATAATAAGGGTCACCCTGTCGGATGAGCCGCTCTGGCAAACCATGAAAAGAAAAGAGCAATTTTTCTGGCCGATCATGCGTTATCCATTCCGCACGAATAGAATCCGCAACTGCGTTAATCATCGGCGGGAATTGATAATACTCACTCACAAAATGAAGATCCGGTAGATGCGTCCATTGCTGCAAAATGGGCATAATCGCATCATACACAGAGGCGGTTGTTGTGCTTGAGTATTGCGGGTACAGCGGCACAATCAGCAAGTGCCGCAGGTGTTGTTGATTCAACCGCGCCAGCGCATCGGCCACACTTGGCTGGCCATAACGCATACCCAGCTCAATCGCGACATCGGGTAATCGCTGAGCCACCTGATGCACCAAACGCTGAGAGTAAACCCATAACGGGGAACCTTCGTCCAACCACACTTTCTGATAGTTTTTGGCGGTGACCTGGGGCCGCCGTTGCAAGATAATGCCATTAAGAATCAGCCACCAAAGTGGCCTAAAAATAGAAACAACCCGCTTATCCCAGAGAAATTCTTTGAGATACCGTTTTACTGCCTGCTTTGTCGGTTGCTCTGGCGTCCCCAGATTCACCACCAAAACCCCGGCATGGGCAGGCAGTTTCATTCGTCAGTGGCTTTCTGAATTTCTGCTCTGACTTCGGTCATATCCAGCTCTTGCGCTTTCACAATGAGCGCTTCAAACTGCGATTCCGGTAACATACCCGGTTGCGAGTACACGATAATTTGTTCTCGGAAAATCATTAAGGTAGGAATCGAGCGAATTTGAAAATGCCGCGCTAACTCCACCTCTTCTTCTGTATTCACTTTAGCAAACACGATGTCAGGATAACTTTCAGAGACTTTGGCATAAATCGGTGCAAAGTTCTGACACGGACCACACCAGGTCGCCCAGAAGTCAATAATAACGAATTCATGTTCTTTGATCGTTGTTTCAAACGATGCAGTGGTTAACTCAGTTACAGCCACGCAGCACGCCTCCATTATCCAATCGCGTCAAAAATCTGGTCTCGAATGGCTTCAACTTTACCGATGCCATTCACTTTCACATACCTGGGCACATCTGCCTCTTCCGCATTCGCCCAATCGGAGTAATACGTGATCAAGGGTTCTGTTTGCTCATGATACACTTTCAAGCGTTCTCGAACGGTGTCGGCTTGATCATCATCTCGTTGGATCAAGTCTTCACCGGTTTGGTCATCTTTGCCTTCTGATTGGGGGGGGTTATACAGCACATGGTAGGTTCGGCCAGAGGCCAAATGTACCCGGCGGCCGCTCATGCGCTTGATGATTTCAGCATCATCTACGTCAATTTCAACCACCGCATCAATTTTAACGCCTTGTGTTTTTAACGCTTCTGCTTGCGCTAACGTTCGCGGAAAACCATCAAATAAAAACCCTTGATCACAATCGGACTGCGCGGTGCGATCCTTGACCAACCCCAGAATAATTTCATCGGAGACCAGCCCACCCGCATCCATAATTTTCTTTGCTTCAAGCCCTAATGGTGTCCCGGCTTTAACGGCCGCGCGTAACATATCGCCGGTCGAGATTTGAGGGATGGCATACTTTTCTTTGATGTAATTTGCTTGCGTACCTTTACCGGCACCAGGCCCACCTAACAAAATGATTCGCATAGATTTTTCCAAGTATTGATCGTCACCCTAATATAAAGATCCTGTTTCGAAAGGTCAACGCTTTTCCCCATACGCCACCGTATAAGTTTTCCCTTGTTTGACCTTCTTGTAATGCCCAAAAACGGTCTTGAAACCCTTTTCAAAAAACCGCCTTAAACCGGTAATCGTGACCACATAAAAACGCCCACCTGGCTTCAAATAACGCAGCGCATCTGCGAGCAAAATGTAATATAACTCTTTCCCGGTTTTCGCCGGGACATTCGACACAATGAGATCAAATTGATGCGCTGGCACATGGCTAAAACCATTACTCAAAAAGATATCACACTGCGACACTTGGTTTGCGCGTGCATTTTTCTGAGCATATTCAATCGCCATAAAGTCTTTATCCACCATCACGATTTGGCCCGTTTCTGATTTTTTTGCCATATATAGCCCTAATGGCCCATACCCACAGCCCAAATCTAATGCATCCTGGCCCACTTGTATGTCTAGATGGCGCACCAACAAACACGTGCCTTCATCAATCGCTTTCGGTGAAAAAAGCCCCCAGGTGGACTGAAAATGCAACGGCACGCCCCCCAGCTCTGTCTCAAAGGCCAAATCTGCCTTCAAACCGTTGATGTCTAATTGTTCCATTGATTCCCTAACGATTGATACTGATAAAATGCCCTAACCGATCCACAGCTTCGGCCATTCGAGCAATACTCGTGGTGTAAGCAAAGCGCACATATTGCTCCGCCTGATGCACCGCAAAATCTCGACCGGGCGTCACCGCCACTCCCGCTTGCTGCAATACACGCGTACACCAAGCAAAACTGTCATCGGCCCATGCGGTGGATTTTCCGTATACGTAAAAAGCCCCTTGCGGCGCAACCGCAACGGACAGCCCCAAAGCCCGCAAAGCTGGCACCAAAAAATCCCGCCGCTGCTGAAATTGGGCTTTACGCGCCTCTAAAATTGTGGTTGTTTCTGGTAAAAACGCGGCTAAAGCGGCATGTTGCGCCAGCGTTGGGGCGGACAAAAACAAATTTTGCGCCAAACGCTCAAACCACATCACTTCATGGCTGGGCACCACCAACCACCCTAAACGCCACCCGGTCATTGAATAATACTTCGAAAAACTATTCACCACGTACACGTTATCCGATGTTGCTAACGCAGTGGCGATGCGGGCATCGTAGTGTAAGCCATGATAAATTTCATCCACAATCACGTGACCGCCCCGGCCATGAACCCAATCGACCACTGCTTGCAACTCATCTAAGGCCATCACCGCCCCAGTTGGATTTGACGGTGAAGCCAACATCACCGCTTTCACCGCGTTAGACCAGACCGCCGCTAAACCCTCAAGGGAAACGTGAAAACCGTTTTCCGGCACCAGCGGGCAATACACCGGCTGCCCACCAACCAAGTGTACAAAATTTTTGTTGCACGGATAACCGGGATCCGTCAAGACGACGTGATCCCCAGGGTTGATCAACGCATGCATTAATAATTGCAAACCCGAGGACGAACCGGGTGTCACCACGATCCGGTTTGGATCCACCGTGACGCCATAATTCTGTTGATAATGCCCCGCAATGGCTTCACGCAACGCAGGTAAACCCAGTGCCGCCGTATAATGCACCTGGCCTTGCCTGAGCGCGGCAAGCCCCGCATCCAAAATGGGCTGAGGCGTCGTAAAGTCGGGCTCCCCCACTTCCATATGAATGATATCTCGCCCTTGCTGTTCAAGCTGCTGTGCTTGTGCCAGCAAATCCATCACATAAAACGGCTGAATTGATTGACAACGCTGAGCAATCATACGTTTATGCGCAATGTAGTTGTTGAATCATCGCAAGATCAACATACGTATGCGACGTTTGCATAGCCCCGCCCAGGACACGAAAGGGTTGCTCTGGCTCGCCCAGCTGATCCAGCACCAATAAAGCCCCGGTAAAATCATGGGCCTTGGTATAGTCATTAATCGTAATCAACGTTGGGATATTCGCCGCGTGCGCAGACAGCCACCCATTTTCTGAGTCTTCAAAAGCCAAACAATCCTGTGCGGGCACACCTAATTGATCTAAAGCATATTGATAAATATCCGGCGCAGGTTTTTTGGCTGGCACCACATCCCCCGCAGCAATCACCTCAAACCAGGTTTCTGCGCTTTCATCCAGGCTGTAACGTAACAAAGCCGACACATTCGCGGGCGTGGTGGTGGTCGCAATGGCCAAACGCAGTCCCGCGTCACGCACCTCACCCAACAAACGCTTGACCCCTGGCCTTAATGGCATACACCCGGTGGCCAATAATTGCGTATAGTATTGGGTTTTTGCTGCGTGTAAATCGGCCACAAACGCGGCAAAGGCCTGTGGTTTTTGATAGGCCGTATGATAATGCTCAAGATAATGACGAATACGTTCTTTACCCCCGGTCACCGCAAGCAACTCACCATAAAGCGCTTCCGACCAGACCCAATCTAACCCGGTTGCCGCAAAGGCCAAATTAAACGCAACCCGATGCCCATCTCGTTCGGTATCGGCCAACGTCCCATCCACATCAAAAATCAGCGTAGAAACTGGCATTTACAAGCCCTCTCTCGGAATAATGGCGGCCAGGATAACGCAGTTATATTGACATTTCATCCCTGCAACGGGTGGCAAAAATGCCCCCATGGTCTACAATTCTAAAGACGATTGCGAGCACAGCGGTATGATTAGCTTGCCAATGCGCTAATAACCTGGTAAGAATGCGCATCCTAAAATGACTATTTTGGCAGGAGCGGACCTATGCCTAAATCAAAAGAAACCTTTAAACCTTATCCAATTCAAGAGGGTGAGGAGTATATGAACGATGCGCATAAAGTGCACTTTCGAAAATTATTGCATGATTGGAAGAGCAATTTATTAGGCGAAGCGGACCGAACTGTACACCATATGCAAGATGAGGCGGCTAACTTTCCTGACCCCAACGACCGAGCCACGCAAGAGGCCGAATTTAGCATGGAGCTCAGAACGCGGGATCGCGAACGTAAGTTATTAAAAAAAATCGATGAATCACTCGGCCTACTGGATGCCGACGACTACGGTTATTGTGAAGCCTGCGGCGTTGATATCGGTGTTCGCCGTTTAGAAGCGAGACCCACGGCAACCCTGTGCATTGAGTGCAAAGAGTTGGACGAAATTCGCGAAAAACAACTGGCATAACATGAGATGGCGACAATGACTGTGCGCAAAATCTAACCGCTTGTCACAAGCTGCATACTGCGGTCGTTTTGCGCCCTCGCCAACCGGGCCACTACACCTCGGATCCCTGGTCACGGCAGTCGCTAGTTACTTAGAGGCCAAACGCCACAATGGCACCTGGCTGGTGCGCATAGAAGACCTTGATCCGCCAAGGGAAGTGCCGGGCATCAGCACACACATCCTGCACACACTGCAAACGTTTGGGTTTGTATGGGATGGATCGGTTTTATACCAAAGCCAACAAACCAACGCTTATACCCAAGCCTTAGCCAGCCTACAACAACAGACGTATGCTTGCCGTTGCACACGCAAACAGTTACAACAGTCCGCGCCCAGAGGGCCAGAAGGCATTCTCTACCCTGGCACGTGCCGCCAAGCCACCAACGTCAAACCGCCTTACGTTACCCGAGTCAACGTTAACGCTGAATGCATTGCCTTCCATGACAGTATTCAAGGCCATTACCAACAACATTTGGAGACCGATGTCGGTGATTTTAGCCTACGCCGACGTGATCAATTATTCTCCTACCAACTGGCCGTGGTGGTGGATGATGCCGCACAAGGCATTACCCATGTGGTGAGAGGCTCTGACTTGCTGTCATCCACGCCCAGACAAATTTACCTACAACACTTGTTACACGCGCCCTCGCTCCACTATGCGCACATCCCCGTCATCGTCAACGCGCTCGGGCATAAATTAAGCAAACAAACGCATGCTCAAGCCCTCAATAACACAACGCCTTTACCCGAGTTGATGTTAGCCGCGACCTATTTAGGCCAACATCCACCCGCCCACCTCCACACCGTGGCGACCTTTTGGGCTTGGGCAAAAAAACATTGGAACCCCCAGAAAATCCCACAAACACGCTCAATCCCAGAAATGCAACGCACAACCGTTCAATAAACAAACATTTCACGCTAAGCTATATAAATCACGCAAAAGCCAAGGAGAACAACAATGATAAAATCCCGTTATTTATTGCTCATATTGCTCGCATGCTCCCCCCCCGCGACCGCAGACACATTGATGCTGGATGTCATTAAAGCCGCCCCGCCCAATAGCGGCAGTGGTTTATTGCGCCCCAAAATCGGCTTAACCCAGCGCCAAGTGATGGCCAAATTTGGGGAACCGGTGAGCAAAGACCCCGCCATTGGTTACCCCCCGATCAGCACTTGGCACTATGACGAATTCAGCGTTTATTTCGAATTTGAATACGTCATCACCAGTGTGGTGCATCGGGAATAAGGCAAACCGATAAAAAATCCAAAAACTGCTTGAAAGCCTTCATCTTGTTCTCTACAATGCCGCGCAAAGGAGAACAAGATGAAAGCTGTACTCACCAGAAAACAACAAATCGTGTTAGATTTTTTAACCCACAACCAAGTGCTCTTTCCGCACCCCCCAACCCTGGATGAACTGTGTCGCGCCCTGAATTTAAAATCCAGGGGCTCGCTGCACAAACACATCAAAGCCCTCATTATCGCGGGTTTTATCGAACCCATGAATGGGCAGCGGCGTGGCATTCACCTCATCGAGCAAGCCAGCACCCAACAAGAATTTGAATTACCCTTGCAAGGCAAAATTGCTGCGGGCAAACCCATTGAAGCCTTGCCGCAACAGGATTTCATTGAAGTGCCTCGGTATCTCTGCACCGGCTCGGACAATTATGTGCTGCAAGTTAAAGGCGAGTCGATGATTGAGGCGGGCATTTTGGACGGTGACTGGGTTGTCATTTCCCCCTGTGATCAAGCCAACGATGGGGACATCGTCGTGGCCTTAGTCGAGCAATCGGAGGTGACTCTTAAGAGAATCGAACAAACGCCCGAAAAGGTCATTTTACACCCCGCCAACCAACATTTAAAACCGATGATTTACCACCCGAATCAGGTCACCATTCAGGGCAAGTTAGTCGGCTTAGTGCGTCGTTTTTAAGGGCGATTGTTTAAGGGCTATTATTAAAGTGCCATATCAATGGATCGGCACACTATTCCTGACCATTTCTTCGATCAATTCTATGCGGGGAATGGTCGCTTCAATTTCTTCAACCACCACATCTTGCAGCGACGTGGGTAACACCACTTGCTGCTCGGCAACCCGAATATTACCATCGTGTACTCGCACCAAATGTGGAATGTGCGCGCAGATTAAACCAAAGAACCGTAACCCGGATATGCCACTCACGGCGTTACACACCGCAATCCGAGCACGACGGCTGATTCTGGGAATTTTCTCACCCAGCATGGCTTCATAGGAAACCACTGGAAGGCGTTGTCCACGCCAGTCCAAAATACCCACACACCAGGCAGGCCCTTGCGCAATGGGGTTTGGCGCAGCATACGCGATAATTTCTGCCACCGCAGCATTGGGCACCAACAAACGGGTGTCCATCATCGGTAACAGCACACTCCGAATCACATTCAAACCGGTGGTTTCAATAATCGCTTTTGACGCACTCGTCGGTAATGACGCGTATTCGGTTTCGTAGGCGGCTTCTGCGGCTTTTTCGGATGCGGTTTCCGTCACCACTGCCGCTTGAGGTGCTTCAACACGATCCGGCTGGACGGGCATGGGTTGATTCAGATAGGTCTGAATCGAGGCCAATAATGCCGTATGTTGATTCGGCATTTTACGCTGACTGGCCAGTTCCAACATGCCCACCAATTCATCTACCGAATTTTGCGTGAGTTCTATGACTGCAGCATCGGCCAATACACGCCGCTCTTCGATGCCAATCAGTAAGGATTCCAATTCATGGGTCAAATCCCCAATGACTTCCAACCCGGCCAATCTTGCGCCGCCTTTTAGCGTATGCAATGGCCGTTTAAAACCGTTGATTAACGTCGCGTCATCCGGTGCATCCACCCACGCTTTCATGGTTTGTTCAATCGATTCGATGATATCAACACCCTCTTCCATAAAGATGTCTAACAATTCCTCGTCGATCTCATCCATATTCATCGCCACCGGCTCGGTGACGGCAACTGGTGTGCTGAGATAGGTTTTGATGGATGTCATTAACGCGGTATTTTGCTGCGCCATTTTGCGCTCACCGGTCAACTCTAACATCGTAACCAGTTCATCCACCGTATTTTGCGTCAGCTCGACCACCGCCGCGTTGGCAGGCACTTGCTGCTCTTCGATGCCAATCAACAAGGATTCTAATTCATGCGTCAGATCCCCAATGACGTCTAACCCCGCCAGCCTAGCGCCGCCTTTTAGGGTGTGCAGTGGGCGCTTAAAGTCGTTGATTAAGGTCTTATCTTCGGGTGTTTGAGACCAGTCTTTCATCGTGTGTTCAATTGACTCGATGATATCCACCCCTTCTTCTATAAAGATGTCTAACAGTTCTTCGTCAATCTCATCCATAACCATCGCCACCGGCTCAGCTGCCGATACGGGAGGACTCAGATACTCTTTAATGGCGGCCATCAACGCGGTATTTTGCCGTGCCACTTTGTGCTCACCGGTCAGCTCTAACATGGTGACCAGTTCATCCACCGTATTTTGCGTCAGCTCGACCACCGCCGCATTAGCGGGCACGTGTTTTTCTTCGACGCCAATCAATAAGGATTCTAATTCATGCGTCAGGTCACCAATAACGGCTAACCCCGCCAACCTAGCGCCGCCTTTTAAGGTGTGTAGTGGGCGCTTAAAGTCGTTGATTAAGGCTTTATCTTCGGGTGTTTGAGACCAATCTTTCATGGTGTGTTCAATGGCTTCAATGATGTCAGCACCTTCTTCCATGAAGATCTCTAAGAGTTCTTCATCTATGTCTGCCATGTCTAAGCTTTGCTCATCTACCATTACGGTTCAGCCATTGATGTTGCATTATTTACCCACCAAAGCATGAATATTTTCCAACAATTCTGCTTCTTGATACGGTTTACCAAGGTAGGTGTTCACCCCAATTTCCATCGCCCGTTGTCGATGTTTTTCCCCGGTACGCGAGGTGATCATAATGATGGGGATGTGTTTCAAACGATCACTGTTACGGATATGGCGCGCCAATTCGTAACCATCCATTCTGGGCATTTCCACGTCCAGCAACATGACATCGGGAATTTGTTCCTGCAATACTTGAATGGCATCCACCCCATCTTTTGCGGTAAACACATTCATCTCGTTGCGTTCCAGTAAACGCGTTGTGACTTTCCGCACGGTAATCGAGTCATCCACCACCATCACGGTTGTGGTGGTGGTTTCGGGGGCTTCCACTTCAACCGGTACGTCTTCTGGGGTTTGCATGGTGCCGTGCCGGACTAACGCACTCACATCCAAGATCAAGACCACACGGCCATCGCCCATAATGGTCGCACCAGACACCCAGTTCACCGTGCTCACTTGTGGGCCAACGGATTTGACCACAATTTCCCGGTTACCCAGAATCGCGTCGACTTGTAAGGCAATTCGGTGTTGGCCCGTGCGCACTAAGAGCACAGGAAACCAGCGTTTCTTTTCTTGTAACACAGCACGACCGGTGCCTAATAACGCCCCAATGTACTGCACATGATAATGGTTACTGGCATATTCATATTCGGTTTTTTCACCGGAATAACACCGCTCTAATTCATCCCGAGATAAGCGCACCACGCCTTCAATACTGGAATGCGGAATGGCATACGTTTCTTCCGCAATTTGTACCAATAAGGCTTGGTTAATGGCCAAGGTAAAGGGTAAACGAATGGTGAATAAGGTGCCGTGGCCTTTTTGCGAGTCAATGTGGAGCGAACCGCCTAACTGCTTAATTTCGCTATTCACCACATCCATGCCCACCCCACGACCAGAAATTTGACTCACTTCTTGTGTCGTACTAAAGCCGGACTCTAGGATAAATTGTAAAATATCTTCTTCGGACAAATCGGTTTGATCCGCTTGAATCAAGCCTTTTTCTAAGGCTTTTTTGCGCACCATCTCCACACTGATGCCGCCCCCATCATCCGCTACGTAAAGGACGATGTCCGTTCCTTCACGGGTTAACTGTAAGGTGATTTTACCCGCACTGGGTTTCGACCGCTCTAAGCGTAACGCATGCATTTCAATGCCATGGGCAATGGAGTTTCGAATCATGTGTTCCAAGGGCGCAATCATTCGCTCTAAAATGGTTCGATCCATTTCCCCGGCGGCCCCAATCACTTCCAGCTCAGCTTTTTTATCCAGTTGTTTACAGGTCTGGCGAACCAATCGGTTCAGCTTCGGCACCATGCTGGAAAAGGGCACCATACGCGTACGCATCAAGCCTTCTTGTAGTTCCGTGTTCACTCTGGCTTGTTGCAACAGTAAGGTTTCCGACTCACGCGACAAGTTTGACATCATTTCTTGAATGCTGATTAAATCCGTCACACTTTCCATCAAACTGCGAGACAGTTGCTGCATTTTAGAAAACCGATCCATTTCCAGAGGATCAAATTCTTCGGTATCTTCCTCGACTTCTTCTTGTTCTTTGTCATATCGAAACAGCATTTGGGCTTCTGTTTCAATTTCTAAATTTCGCAGTTGCGTGCGCAAGCGTGCGACGGTTTGATCCAATTCGGTTAAGTTAAACAAAAAACTGCTGTTTTGCTGTTCTAAACGAGACCGATAAATGCTGATTTCACCCGCATAATTGACCAACGTATCGAGCAAATCAGAACGAATTTTAACCACTTCCTGGCTGCGATTGCCTGCTGCGGGTGGTTTTGCCGGTTGCGCTTCAGCCACACTGGCTGGCGCGGGTGCCGGTGTTTGATCCACGGCTGCCGCTTCAACCGGCTCCTCAATGTCCGCTTCACTGGCATCAATGTCCTCTTCAACGTCTGGCTCGAACTCTTCCACCAAACGACCCGCTAAGGCATCATCAATCAATTCGAGTAATTCTGTTCCTGCATCCGGTAGTTGGCGTTTTGCCACAATGCCCAACATCTTTTCCAGATCATCCACCGCACGATGCGCAAGATTCACCACCGCATCATTAATCGGAATGGTGCGATTGCCAATGCCCGTCAATAAGGACTCCAACGAATGGCTGACATCCCCAATCATGGGCAAACCGGATAAACGCGCGCCCCCTTTCAGGGTATGCAATGAACGTTGCAAGTCCGCAATCAGGCCGGCGTCTTCTGGTGTTTTTGTCCATTTCTGAATGGTGTGTTCCATGTCATCCATAATGTCACTGCTTTCTTCCAGAAAGATTTCAAGCAGTTCTTCGTCTAACGCTTCAGGCTCTTCTTCAACCACCGCTTCACTGGGCGCGACCGGGGTTGGCTCGGGTTCTGGGGTTGTTTCAATCGGTATTTCAAGGTTAAGGCTCAGCCCGGCGGTCAGATCAACCGGTGCTTCAATGGCTGGCGCGTCAATACTTTGCTCAACCCGGACAAGCTCTGCTTGGATTTTTTTGATCATCGATTCATGATCAGGAAACACCACTTCCGCATGATTAATCGAGGCGATAATCTGTTCGATCACGTGTGTGGCCTCTGACAACAATGCCACAAAACCGCTGCCCGCCTCGGTTTGTTTGGCCAACATCGCTTTAATCAATTTTTCCAGCTCGGCGCTGACCATGGCCATTTGCGTCACACTCGCCATATGCGCACTGCCATGCAACGTATGAATCGAGCGGATTAAACTTTCATCACATTGGCAACCGTCGGTGTCTTCGCAGATATCCAGAAAATTCTGGATCGCTTGTAAGTGGCTACTGGTTTCCGCCGTAAAAATATCATATAACTCAGCATCCATCTCGATCACAGCTTTCGCGACCGCCACATCGGCGACAAGATCTGGTGTTATATCAACAACCTCAGGCTCAGGCGCAACGTCAACAACACTCGGCACCGGTTCAGCGACGGCAATAGGTTCTGGCTCTGGTTCTGCTGTCGTTTTGGCTAATTGCGCCTCTCCCCCTGGTTTGCACAGTATTTCTGCACGGGCTGAAATGGCACCAAAGTCCACCGAGGGTTGTACCCCTTTTTCTTGGCATTCAACCAACACGGGTAACACGTCAACAGCATCATTCATGACTTGGATAAGTTGCGGCCCAGAGGGGATAGAGCCTTCAATCAAACGATTCAACAGGTTTTCAATGGCCCAGGCGAATTCCCCAATCACCACCGCACCGACCAATCGGCCACTGCCTTTTAACGTATGAAAAGAGCGCCGTATCGTACTCAGTGCTTCTTCATCACGCTGATCACGCCATTTCGGGTAATTTTCTTGAACTGCCGCAAGCTCTTCATTCGCCTCTTCCATAAAGATTTCAAGAATTTCTTCATCAATATCTTCTAGCAAAGGTGCCGGTGTCGTCGGTTGAATTTTTTCCACGACTGACTGTACGGGTTTGACCACGGCCGGTGTGTCATTAACCACTGGGGGGGGCGTGACGATGGCTGGCGCTTTTATCACCGCCGGCGCGTCAACAACGGCTTTCGGTGTCGTTTCCACGGCCACTTCGGGCTTCACAATGTCTTCAATGGTCTGGCCAATTTGCGTCAAGTTATCTTCTGTCACGCTCAACATAAAGACATCACTGAAACGATAGTTGTTCACACCTTCAATATAATATTCAATCGCCGTAATCGCATTGGCCAAATGATCCAGGGTTGCTTCACTCGGCTGGCGAGCGTCCATTAAGTGGGTTTCCACCGCGCCCATCAGGCCCCGCGTTAACGCGCTGGCTTTGAGCAATTGCAACATATAAAAGGCACCCGCAATGTCCCCAAACTTTTGTTGGACTTGGGCCAATGCCGATTGATCACCTTGTGTATCCAAATGCGTTAAAATAAAATCTTTGATGGCGGAAATATTATTGGTAATTTCCTGCAAAGTCGCATTCAGAACTTCTTGGTATTCACCTTCCGGGATGACAAATTCATCTTCATCCACCACTTCGTCGAATCCGGGGACTTTTTGGCCCGTGGGATCAAATTTTTTCGCCTGCAAACCATCAATCGAGGATTCGATATATAGGAGATCTCCGGCCATCTCCATCAGACGCTCTTCCCCAATATCCGCCCCATGCTCTTTCAACATGCCCAGGACATCCACTTGGTGGAGGACTTTTTTACGCAATAAACCTTGGCCTAACATGCCCAACGTATCGCCGATTTTACGCAACGGTTCAGCCAGGTCATGTAACTCGCTTGAAGCGTCCATACTGCCGCGCATAAACATATCTAAACGGTCTTTGATGGACACCAAGTCTTCTTTGATGGCGACCGCCACTGTGCTCATGATATCCGCATTCGGCGCGGCAAAATTACTTTGCGTTTGTTCGTTATCCGGTAACGCTGCGTCCAGGTGAAAACGCGTTTTCACTTCGTCAATCAAGGGACTGCTATACGTCGAACTGGCAATATAAAAGAGAATGTTCTTATATAATTCCCACAAAGGATCTTCTGCTAACGCCACTTCACCTTGATCAATCAAACGTTTGAGCTGCCGGTCTAACTGCCCCATAATCAGCTTTAACGCCACACTAGATTCCACGCCGTCATGATGCAGCACGTCAACCAAGGTTTTGGCAATCTGCCAAAGGCTGACCACCGGTGTCAACGAGGAAGAGGCTTCAAGCTGACCGATGACTTTTTTCAATAATTCAAGGCTGGCTTCCGTCTCTTGGTTACGAAACCACCCCAATAACCCTTTGTGATAGGCATGCCGTAAGCGTTTGGCAATCTCCGGTAACTGGGGGTTAACCTGCTCAGAGGAGACCGGGCCGGTGAGTGCGGCGCTGCTCATATTAGGTGAAAACAACGCCCCTTCTGTGACCAGGTGGGTATTCCGCGCCGCCCTTAAATCATTCAATAATGGCAGTAATGCCAGCGGCACATCTTTTTGCCCGGCTTCTAAGCGACCTAAATAGTCCGGTAGCTGAATAATCGCGCCGGTTAACACTTCAATGGCTTCGTCACGTTTACTGATTTGGTCTTCAATCAACCCATACAGCACCAGTTCTATTTCTTCTGCGACCAGCGCGGCACCATAAATTTCTGCAATTTGTAAGGCACTATAAACTTGATGTATTTCGTCAACACACCGTTTCAGGTCCGCCTCGTCATCTGACTCTTCAACATAGGTTTCGAGGGCAGAACCAGCCTTCGTGAGGGATTCCTCAAGAACCCCTTTTAACCATATTAGCGCACTGTAGTTGGCGTTATCACCCATGATCGTCTCTCAAGGCTTTAAATTAAATTCGGTTACCACATATGGCATCAGTGATTAAACCGTCTCGGGTAAGCGGAAACCGGCAACCGATTTTTGCAGTTCGTCGGCGAGGTCGGCCAAATTACCAATGGACGTTTCAGTTTTCGAGGTACCGTCGGATGTTTGTTTGGTGATTTTTTGGATCACTTCCATGGTCTCTGATACTTTGACTGCCGCATCTGATTGCTGTTTTGTCGCATTCGAAATCTGCTTGGTAAAGTCTGCAATTTGGTAGGAGACCTTTTCAATTTCATTCAACGAGGCTCCGGCTTCTTCTGCCAGTTTGGCCCCTTCCACCACACCCGAGGTACTGTTTTCCATCGAACGGACGGCTTCGTTGGTATCGGCCTGAATGGTTTTGACCAAGGCTTCAATTTGTTTGGTTGCCGCCCCGGTTCTTTCCGCCAGTCGCTGCACTTGGTCAGCCACCACCGAGAAACCGCGTCCCGCTTCTCCGGCCATGGCCGCTTGCATCGCGGCATTCAAGGCGAGAATGTTGGTTTGGTCTGAAATATCATCAATCAACTCAACAATGTCGCCAATTTCCTGGGAGCTTTCGCCCAAACGTTTGATCCGTTTTGAGGTTTCTTGAATCTGCTCGCGAATATGATCCATGCCTTGAATCGTACTGCGCACTTTGGAAGCCCCTCGTAACGCCGCATCCTGAGATTTTTGCGCCACTTCTTCGGATTCAACCGCATGCCCATACACCACTTCAATGGATTTGGCCATCTCCTCAATAGAAGAACCCACATGTGCAATTTGTACCGTTTGGTGCTCACTGGCTTCGGATAATAAGGTGGCCGTTGCCCGTGTTTCTTGGGTGGCATCGGTAACCTGTTCAGACGTTTTATTAATCGTCGTCACCAGTACTCTTAAAGTCTCAATGGCGTTGTTTATTGCATCCGCAATGGCCCCGGTCACATCTTCTGTCACCGTTGCTTGTACGGTCAGATCCCCATCGGCCAGGTATTCCATTTCATCTAACAAACGTAAAATGGCTTGTTGGTTACGTTCGTTCATTTCCTTCACATAAAATTCCCGATTTTTGGCATCAAACAACAATCGGAAGCCCAAAATAACCAGTAACGCGACGGCGATGGCACCCAAGGTATTAATCGTCGTAAAGCCGACTTGGAAACCCACCATTTTGGTGCCGATGTAAATCCGCCCAGGCGAGGTTTTGTATTCATCTAATAAGGCTGAAATGGCTTGATCCAAAATATCACTGGCGCTGGTGACCTTACCCGCCGCTTGTAATGCCGGAATCAATTTATCCGATGCGCCGATGATTTGTTTGGCGTTGTGCACCACGGCGGTATACAACATGGCCACATCGCGTAATTTTTGCTGGGCTTCCGCAGAAATGACTTGTTTGATTTTGATCTCTGGGTTGCCGCCTTCGGACAACATGCCTTCCAACACTCGACCAAATAAATTCGAGTCTTTTTCGAAGGTGCCAATGACTTGTTCAATATTGACATTACTGCCCCCCAAGACTTTATTCACATTGTTTTCAATGCGCTGGGCTAGCTGTAATTGACGGGTCGCAAGGTACACCTGTAATGGCTCAGCTTTGCGCTTGATCATGACCTTGACCACTTTCTTCAGTTTTTTCTCTAACTGCTGCATGCTGGAAGTAATCGTTCTCACTTTACTTTCAACATCCACGATGGCTTCTCGGCCTTTCAGAATCTCATCCGCATACCCGAGTAACACGGCCCAATCTTTGGCCACATCATCCAAGTAACTGATCATCCCTTTCGAGCTCTTAGGCAGGATTTTGGGCACCCCAACAATCAGTTCTTTAATGGTTTTATTAAATTCATCCCGTTTTTCTTGTAGTTGGGTAAAGGCTTTTTCGTCACCGCGAGATGCGGATAAGGCGTAAGTGGCAATCTGCTGAGCCAGCACCTTCATCTCACCAGAGCGGGAGATATACCCTTTATCGGCGGTTTCTTTTTTAGAGACATATAAAAAAGCCGCTAACGCGGACACAATCGATGCAAGCAAGAGAACGGTCAGCATCGTGGTTAACTTATTCATCGCCAGTCGTTTAAAACGATCCCTAGTGCCACCTTTCATATTTTTATGCTCCTACCAAACCGTTTCGGCGGTTAATCACTCGTAATAATTAGAATCTCAAAATTTGAAAAAACTCAGGGTCTTCACTCAATACCCGCATACTAAATACGCCCCACTGATCATCATCCGCCGTAAATTTTGAGACCATAAAACGTGACATCTTGGGGTATTCATTGGCGGATAATCGACGCATATCTTCTTCTAAAAACCGTTTCATGCCAAAAATCTCTGGTGCCAGCAAACCCGCTTCAACGTGCCCCATGACAATCCGCAAGATTTTACTGCGACGACCGGGGATAACGGGTTCTAAGCCTAAAAACGCCTGTAGATCAATCACGGGAACCAAAGAACCTCGCACGTTGGCCACCCCATGAAACCAGTTTTTACTGTTTGGCAGCTTGGTGACCAGGGGATAATCCAAAATTTCTTGAATTTCTCCCAGTGGAGATAAGATGTGTTGATTAGCGATGCGAAAGCCAACCCCCAACCAGCGCTTTTTCACTTCTAATTTCTGCGGAAGCCCCGCCGCATAACGGCGACATCGACGCTCTAATTCCATTAAATGCTGTAATGGTACGTTCTCGGCCATAATGATGCTTTACGGCATAACCGATTTGATGCGTTCCAGCAGCTCTGTTTCTGACACAGGCTTAACCAAATACGCTTTTGCACCTTGCCGAAGCCCCCAGACTTTATCCGTCTCCTGATTTTTGGTGGTCACAATAATCACAGGAATATTGGAAGTTTCCGGGTCTCGACTCAAACGCCTGGTGGCTTGATAGCCATTTAATCCCGGCATGACCACATCCATTAATACCAAATCCGGTTTTTCGGCTTTAGCCACCTCAATCCCCTCTTCACCATTCGGTGCCGACAGCGTTTGGTAGCCATTTTTTTCCAAAATCGTCTTTAGTACGTGAGTCTCTGTGGGGGAATCATCGACGATCAGCACTCGAGTCATTTTATTTCTGCCTTTATTGTTACTCAGCCCTAATATTCGCGCAAAAAACCCTAATATACCGTTCATGCTTTTTTCACCGCCTACTCGGGGCATAATCCCAGGTTCGTGCCTGCATTATTGCTTTATTGATTGCCATCGGTATAACGAGAAATCGCACCGAGTAATTCATCTTTTGTAAAAGGTTTGGTTAGATATTGCTCAGACCCGACAATGCGGCCTCGCGCTCGATCAAACAAGCCATCTTTACTCGATAACATAATAACGGGTGTTTTTTTGAATTCCTGATTGTGCTTAATTAACGCACAAGTCTGGTAACCATCTAACCGTGGCATCATGATATCTAAAAAGATAATATCTGGGTGGTTGTCCGCTATTTTTGCCAATGCTTCGAATCCATCGGTGGCGGTAATTACCGTGCAACCCGCTTTTTTTAATAATGTCTCAGCAGTTCGTCGGATGGTTTTACTGTCATCAACCACCATCACTTTAACGTCGCCAAGATGGTCATCTTTCGCTACCACAGAGACTCCTTATCTAACATTTAGTGTTACCTATAGAATGTAGTGTATGGTTAACAGTTTCACAAATCCTGCTAATCCAGCCTCATCCCATGCCCAGAGGTTATGGTGTAAGACTAGTCTATATTGCGAGGTTTTACCGAACAAAAAAGCCAATATTTTTTCTGTCTCTATCTGCTATGATGCAGGCCTTTTAACTCAAGGCTTATCCCATGAAGCAGCTCGTTGTTGGCGTGGTCATGGATCACATTGCGACCATCAAACCCTATAAAGACAGTACCTTTGCCATGTTACTCGAAGCGCAAGCACGGGGTTATCTATTACGGCATATCACTTTAGATGGCTTATTTATGCAGGATGACACCCCCATGGCCACCTGCCACCCGTTAACGGTAGAGGACAAAACCGACGCTTGGTATACCCTCGGCGACGCACAAACGCTGCCCTTAACCCAAATGGATGTGATTTTGATGCGTAAAGATCCTCCGTTTGACATGGAATATATTTATGCCACGTATTTTTTAGAGCACGCACACCAGCGCGGTGTGCTGGTGGTTAACCACCCCCAGGCCTTGCGAGATGCGAATGAAAAATTGTATACCACCTGGTTTCCCCAATGTTGCCCACCTTTATTGGTGAGCCGCCAAGCCGATCAAATCAAAGCCTTTGTGCAACAACACGAAAAAACCGTGATTAAACCCTTAGGCGGCATGGGCGGCGCTTCGATCTTTCAACTCCAAGCCACAGACAGTAACCTCAACGTCATTCTCGAAACCCTCACGCACAACGGCACGCGATACGCGATGATACAGCGTTATATCCCTGAAATTACCCAAGGTGACAAACGCATCTTACTGATTGACGGCCAAGCCGTGCCTTATGCACTCGCACGCCTCCCCGCTGAGGGCGAGTTTCGAGGCAATATCGCTGCCGGTGGCACCGGGGTTGGGCAGGCATTGAGCCCACGTGACCGATGGATTTGCGAGCAACTCGGCCCCACCTTAAAAGCCAAAGGGTTGATGTTTGTGGGCATTGATGTCATTGGGGATTATCTGACCGAGATCAATGTCACCAGCCCAACCTGCATCCGCGAGTTAGACCGCCAGTTTACGCTTAACATCGGCGCACAACTGATGGACTGCATCCAGCAAACAGTCAGCGCCCGATGACACAGCGCGCCGCCACATTCTGTTTATGGCTGTTATGCCTGTGCACCACGGGGTGTGCGCCAGCGCCCGAGTTCCACGAACAATTTCTGGTCTTCGGCACCTGGGTGGAATTAACCTTGGCGGATATTGCAGACACCGAGGCCAAACAAGCCAGCCGCATGGTGCAACAACAATTACAGCAACAGCACAACGCTTGGCATGCGTGGCAGCCAAGCTTGGTCACCGAGGTCAACCAACATATCGCGCAACAGTTACCGATTAACATCCCGCCATCACTCCGCGCCTTAATCACACAAAGCCGCACCCTCTCACGCCAAAGTGGTTATACCTTTAACCCAGCGATTGGTCAGCTCATCCGTCTATGGGGCTTTCAACGGGATGACGATAAAATCTGGAAACCACCAACCGCCGCCGCCATTCAGCGCTTAGTCAACAGCGCCCCCAGCCTCGAACACGTGCATATCGACAACGGCGTTCTGCGCAGTGACAACGCCGATGTGCAGCTCGATTTTGGCGGCATTGGCAAGGGTTATGCGATTGAATTAGCGTTAAAAACCCTAAAGGCGCGCGGCATTCAACATGCGCTGTTAAATGCCGGGGGTGACCTCAAAGCCATCGGCCAACTGCACGGGCAACCTTGGCTCATTGGCATTCGGCACCCGAACAAACAAGATCTGCTGGGGGTTTTATCCATCAGCGGCGAAGACAGCGTGTTCACCTCGGGTTCTTATGAACGGAATTATGTGTATCAAGGTAAACAGTATCATCACATCATTGACCCCCGCAGCGGTTACCCAACCCGCGCCCTGGTTGCGGTGACCGTCATCCACCCCAGTGCAACAGTGGCCGATGCTGCGGCCACCGCTTTGATGATTCAAGGCACACAAGGCTGGGTGCCGCTAGCCAAACGTTTGGGCCTCCAATACGTCTTACTCTTAGATGAACAAGGCCACATCACAATGAGCCAAGCAATGGCATCTCGCGTGCAGCTCGCAGATAAATTTAAAAACAATGCTACAATTGAGACATTACAGGCCAAAGTGAACTGAATAGGTTGCGCTCATGACATCCACGGATCGATTCGGAATAATGCTTTTTTTAGCCGCATGCGTGCATGCCGCTGCTTTGAGTTTAACATTTTCCTTTCCAGCCCCTAGCGAGATTAGTAAAGTCTTACCCCCCATGGAAATTATTCTGGTGCACAGCAAAACCAGAGAAAAAGTGGAAGATGCGGACTACCTGGCCCAATCCACCAATGAAGGCGGCGGTGACTCAGAAGAAAAAGTGCGTCCACAAGACCAAATTTCAAACCCCACAGTGGTGCAAGAAGAAGGCGAACACGAGCAATTTCAAGAAGCCGCATCGCCACAAGACGTCACCCTGATTGAAGATGAACTGCTCACTGCTGAGGAAGCCGAAGTCAAAGTTGAACAAGTGGTTGAGTCCGAACCCAGCCCGGTTAAAGAAGCCTTAACCGCCGAGGATCTAATTGAACTGCAACGGGAAAAACTGCAACTCGCCTCAGACCTGAGCCTGTTACAAGAAACCCATGCGAGAAAACCCAGTAAAAAAAGCATCAGCGCCAGAACACAAGAATACAAATATGCATCCTATATGGAGTCCTGGCGGCAAAAAATTGAGCGCTTTGGCCGCCTCAATTACCCCCTCAAACTGACCGAGAATAGAGCGTATGGTGAAGCCTTAATTGCGGTTTCCATCAATGCCGATGGCAGCATTTACGAAATTCAAGTGCTCAAAAGTTCTGGTCGAAAAATCGTCGATGATGCGGCCATGAACATCATTCGGCGCGCGGCTCCCTTCGCACGTTTACCGAAAGAAATTTTAAAAGAAACCGACATTCTTGAAATTGTCCGCACACTGGTGTTTGAGCCGGGTTCGTTGTCCTCCAAATGAGCCAGTCTACCGACACGCAAACCACCTCACTGACCAATCAATTTTTGATTGCGATGCCCAATCTAGAAGACCCCAACTTCGAACATACGGTGGCGTATGTGTGTGAGCACAACGAACAAGGTGCCATGGGCATCATCATTAACCGCCCGATGAAAACCCAATTGGGTGAGATTTTAATGCACATGGGGATTGAATCTAGCCTCACCGACATCAATCACCAAGCCGTCTATGAAGGCGGCCCGGTACAATCAGAGCGGGGCTTTGTGATTCATTTTCCGGCGGGTCAATGGGAGTCCTCCTTAACCATTTCCGAAAATATTGCGGTGGCAACCTCAACCGACATTTTAACCGCCATGGCCAATAACCAAGGCCCAGAAAATGCCCTCGTTGCGCTCGGTTATGCGGGTTGGAGCGCCGGCCAACTAGAAGATGAAATTTTAGACAATACCTGGTTACATGGCCCCGCTTCTTCCGATATTTTATTCCACCTACCGAGTGAACAGCGTTGGGCCGCCGCTGCGGCGTTATTGGGTGTGGATCTGAATTTAATCAGTCACCAAACTGGCCATGCATAATCCAGCAACGGTGCTGGGTTTTGACTTCGGCACAAAAAAAATTGGGGTTGCCGTCGGTCAAGCCATCACGCGCACCGCATCCGGGTTGGAAACCATTCCCTACCGTGAACAACAACCCGACTGGCAGCGTATTGAAAAACTCATCAAAGAATGGCAACCTCATGCATTATTGGTCGGCATTCCCTACAATATGGACGATACTGAACAACCCTTAACCATCCTGGCAAACGCCTTTAAACACCAACTAGAAAGCCGTTTTCAACGCCCCGTGCACCCCGTTGATGAACGCCTGACGACCAGAGCGTCTTGGCAGTTATTAAAGCAATATGGGGCTAAATCGGCCTACCAAAAAAAACGACAAAAAATAGACCAAGTTTCTGCCACCTTAATTATCGAGACTTGGTTCTCAACCCAAGAAGGAGTGTGATATGAGCAACGATATTGATGTTGACGCCTTAATCACAAAACTCGGCACTGACCTATCCACTTTTCTGCACAAAAACCACATTGACCACCCCCTCATGGTGGGCATACACACCGGCGGCGTCTGGATTGCTGAAAAATTACACCAACAATTGGCCCTGTCTACGCCATTAGGCACATTAGACATCTCCTTTTACCGGGACGATTTTACCCGCATTGGATTACACCCGCAGGTGAAACCCTCCCATCTACCCACCACCATTGAAAACCGCGACATCATTCTGGTCGATGATGTGCTGCATACGGGGCGCACCATTCGCGCTGCGTTAAATGAAATTTTTGATTATGGCCGCCCCCAATCGGTCACCTTGGTGGTCTTAATTGAACGCGACCAACGTGAATTACCCATTTGTGCACAAATTGTCGGCAAAATGATGACCTTCGAAAAAGACCAACACATCAAACTCACCAACGAAGGCCAGTTGAGCTTGAAACAATTCAAACTCTGAACATCTGATGTTCCTTTGCCTACCTCATAAGGAACATGAAAACAATCCGGTGAATGATGGACATCTAACCCCTTCAACGTATGATTCAGCAGTCCAGTACCTTCATCACTGGTCACCCGCATGACTTCAACCGGCAGTTTTTCAATTGCGTCCTCAATGAGCTTTGTCCATGTTTCACCTTTACGATCTTCTGTATATTTCTCGGCAATAATAAAGCCAGATACGAATTCGATTGAGACCAAACATGTTTCAGGGTGAAAGGTTTCATCCTTAGCCAGTGTAATTTTTTTTACGCATGGCTTTGCCAAGTCGCTCCTCTTCCGTCTCTCCAAATTCAATCAACCTATCAGCAACCGTTGAGTAAAATAGGATGAAGCGACAAAGGTAGAGAGACCATTCAGCTTTAAAAATTGACTGACATTGTGGATACTAGCGACACCATCTTTTGTAAAGATAAAATGGGCTGCTGTTATCAATCTGTGGAGAAACGCCAATCCGTCAGGGCTTTCGAAAAAATCAATGACTGTTTGAGAGCCATCTAATGCGTGCTTGCGGTTTATCCAAATGATGCTAATCATTGCTATATGTATTTATGGTGCATTAAGTTTACTTTTATGTTTCATACAACCTAATTTTAAAAAATCAACTTCTTGATTTTTAAATATATTATCACTATTTACTACTAGGGCATTACCTTTATATAGATTTATACTATTATTTACATTGGCAATATCAATGTATTTTGAAATAGAAGAATTATTCTCATAAATATCTTTGAGTATTCTACTATAGACTACATCTCCACCGTGAAATCCATCTACACACTCACAATCATTTCGTGTTATTACTGATAAATTATGATAATCATAATTTTCCACATTAATGGATTTAACTAATTCTCTAAACCTATCAATAAAAGCATACTGATAACCTTCCATTTTGCTATAAGTAGCATTAGCAATAGGGGGTATTAAAACAATAACTTTCGTATTATTGTCTTTTATAATTTGTAATATTTTATTGAATATATCAACTCTATCTTTTGAAAGTTCATTTCCATATTCAAACCTACTGTGACCATCACTAATTCTCTTGAATGTATTGCTGAACTTTTCATCTTCGCTTTTTTCTAATCCAAAAACTGTTTTTGAATAAAAACGAGAACCATCACTTCTAAATCCATCAGAAGTGGAAATAGCACTAAACCCTAAGTTATCATAATTTGTATATTTATTTTTAATTTTGTTGCTACTTGATGTATTAGCAAATGGAGATACACCAACTTTACCACTTGTAAGCCAAGATAATGTTTTATATATTTTAGTAGTGCTGATATTTTTTCCATCATTTTCATGATAAGGAAAGTATTCTGGTTGGTTAAAATCATCATTGAACCACCAAAAGTCTAAACCAAGTATAATATACTCAGGCTTATGGAATTGATACATGTTCTCTAAAAACTTGTATCCCTCATTTAGATAATTCATTCCTCCACCAGCAGTAACAAAAGAAGTATTGAAATTTTCTTTTCTAAATGCCATTACTCTTGAGCTACCAAGTGCAACAATATTTGGCTTTATTTTTTTAATTAATTCTAATTTATATGAAAATGTATTTTGATTTAATGCCGTTCCATATATGGAATTATTTGTGATTTGTCGCTCAACAATATCACTATAAGTGTTATTTTCAAAATTTGATTCTAAATATACATATAAAAGGCTATACGGCATTACACCAATTACAAATATTAAAATAAACCATATTTTCATCCATTTTTTACCATTCATAAAATAACCCCCCTTAAAAGTTAAAATACAAAAATTCTGATACTTTATTAAGTGATAACACACCACCCACAAAAGCAATCACTGAGAATACAATTGTTTTATGATTTAGATTGAAATTTTCTAATTTTTGAATTGAATTTTTAGAAACAATAATCATTACAAATATTGCAATAATCCATATCACTATTTCTCTACCTGCTTGAATACCACCAAACATTTGACCACTTTGAATTCCAAATTTATCTAAAAATGAAAATTTATTGATAATAATTGGATGTAAGACGATATAATCCAAACTAAACATAGATACTAAAACCTTAATAGCATCATCCCACTCTTTCGCTCTAAAAAATACCCAAGCAATATTAATAAAGTTAAATGTAATCAACCAAGCCAACCAAGTCCAAATCTTAAAACCTAACTTACTCCAAACTCTATGAATAACCAATGCTATACCGTGAATAAACCCCCAAAATATAAAAGTCCAACCAGCACCATGCCAAATTCCACCAATGATAAAAGTTGCCAAGAGATTATTATAAGTTCTAAACTCTCCATTTCTATTTCCACCAAGAGGAATATAAACATAATTCTTTAGAAATCTACTAAGTGTTACATGCCATCTTCTCCAAAAATCTTGTATATCAGTAGCTTTGTATGGACTATTAAAGTTAATAGGTAGCCTTATATTAAAGAGCAATGCCAAACCTATTGCCATATCTGTATAACCACTAAAATCAAAATACAACTGGAAAGTATATGATAAAGATGTAGCCCAAGCTTCAAATAGATTTAACGTTGTAGCAGTGTCAAACCCAGCAGTAGCCCAAACCGCAAAAGCGTCAGCAATAACAACTTTCTTAAATAATCCAATAGAAAATATAAAAACCCCCATTGCTATGTTTTTATAATTTTTAACTTTATTTCTTGCCTTAGCAAATTGTGGCATCATCTCTTTATGATGAACAATTGGGCCCGCTATTAGTTGAGGAAAGAAAGTTACAAATAAGGCATAGTTCAAAAAATCATATTCTTTTGTTTCTTGCCTATAACTATCTACAAGATATGATATTTGTTGAAAGGTAAAGAAGCTAACAGCAAGAGGTAGGGCTAAATCCAATGCAGGAACATTAGTACCTGCCAATAGATTAAAGTTATCAATCATAAAGTCGGTATATTTAAAATATCCGAGCAATGCCACATTTGAGATAATACCAAAAGTTAATATTGATTTTTTAGGGAACCTATGATGGCCCTCATCATTATTAAGAGAGTTACCAATAATATAATTAAAAAGCATTGATGACAGTATAATTGGCAAGTATGCTATATTCCACCAACTATAAAAAAACAAACTACTAAATACTAAAAAACCTTTTGATGCCTCTGTCAGTCTTTTGTGATTTAGATAGAAGTATATGATAAATGTTATTGGTAGAAAAGCAAATATAAACTCATAACTATTAAATAACAAATGTACCTCCTAATGCACATTAGAACTTCCACTACATAAGTTAAATATGGGGGGGGGAATTTCATTGAATTTTTTCAGACCATAACTTAAACAACTGGAAATCAACATTAATTCGAAATGTTTTTTTTGTTAAGAAAAACATACACTTTTGAAAAATTGTTCGCGTTTCTTCCTTGTTTCTCGGTAATAGAGCAGGGGATAAAATAGTAGTTTATTTTTTAATAATATATTTTTGTTATCAATATACCACTACAACCATATCAATCAATTATAAGCACTTTTCTATCTCTTTTTATATCATTACATACCTCAACACCATAAGCCCATATAAGCAAACTATGAGAGTGTCATTTTTACAACTTCCTCCGTATTTGTCAGTAAAAATCAATAGAAAATCCAAATTGATATTAAAAACAAAAGCAGGAATAATCAAAAATATAAAATGGAACATTAAACCCGATTATCATATCCCATATTTTCACATTGTCAATGGACAATTTAATTGCCCCTAGCGGACATTACTTTTGACCCCCTACAGGTCAAAAATTACGCATTTTTTTTGCTTTAGCTGATAACTATCACCTCCCAACATGAAAATTTTTGAATGATGGATAAGACGATCAATGAGAAGTACGGCCACGTTCTCGTCCACGAAAAACTCGTTCCAGGCGGTAAAGTCCTTGCTTATTCATGGGTAGATAGCCCAATCAATGATCACCAAGTCATACTTACTTGCACAGGGTGTTGACGAACAACACCTTGTAGCCTGCCTCTATCGCCTTGACGCCAATGCCAATCGACAAGTGTGTTTTCCCGCCCGATAAAGATCAAATTACGACAGTTGATCTTTGTAGATTCTAGGTTTGCTCGCCTTGAGCAGCTTTGACAAGGTGTCAGCCACGGGCTGCCCCACCAGGTTCCGCAAGTGTTGTTGCAACTGATCGATGCGGACTGAGGGATCACGGTAGTGGTCGTGGTTCTTGATTACCTTGCCTTTGCCGGTGGTCAATAGATGTGTAGGTGCTGACCTTGGGCGGATACGCCGACGACAGACCGCTGATAAACCATTGGCACCGGGTATTTATGGACTGGTACGAGATCAGCCCAGTCTTGTCGGCCTTGCCGGTCATGCCTTGTCCAACCGAGTGGACAATCGATGGTGATAGATAAGGCGCATTGCCTTAGGCATCCTTGCTAAAAATCAACACCCACAGAGTTAGAAAAATTTGCATAATACCTATAAAATTAAATTAATTGGCAGCACATCCTGCAAGAGCCTTATTGCCCCCCCCCCTTTTTTGAACCTTATTTTTTCGCTTGCCGTTGTTAAATCAGATCATTCGAAGACGAACCTGTACGTTCGGCACGGCATTTCGGGCGCGCAAAGTAAACTTGCAACCAAACTAGCACAGCATTAGACTACGCTTTTCTACAGGATTCGCATGTCCTTTCCACAACAGTCTGTGGGTTTAGTTGAACCTCAATCTGCCCATTTTGATCAGCCTTTAACGCTGGAATGCGGCAAATCTATTCCTGAATGGACGATGGTTTACGAAACCTACGGCACATTAAATGCGGACAAATCCAATGCTGTATTAATTTGCCATGCCTTATCTGGGGATCATCACGCCGCAGGGTATTACGCCGAGACCGATAAAAAACCCGGTTGGTGGGAGACCTGTATTGGCCCTGGCAAACCCATTGACAGCCAGCAATTTTATATCGTTAGTGTCAACAATATCGGGCATTGCAAAGGTTCCACCGGCCCCACCAGCATCAACCCCAAAACGGGCAAGCATTATGGCCCAGATTTCCCCATTGTCACCGTGAAAGATTGGGTCAAAACGCACAAAAAACTCTCCGAAGCATTGGGCATTCAACAATGGGCAGCCATCATTGGGGGTAGCTTAGGTGGCATGCAAGTCATGCAATGGGCCATTGATTATCCCAATGATTTACGCCATGCCGTGATCATTGCTTCGGCCGCGAAATTGTCCGCACAGAATATTGGCTTTAACGAAGTTGCCCGGCAAGCCATTTTATCCGACCCCGATTTCAGAGACGGTTGGTATAAAGAACAAGGCGTCGTCCCCAAAAAAGGCTTGATGCTGGCGCGGATGTTAGGCCACATTACCTATTTATCCGATAATGCCATGCGGCAGAAATTCGGGCGAGAGCTACGGGAAGGTAAAATCAACTATGGTTTTAATGTCGAATTTCAAGTCGAAAGTTACTTGCATTACCAAGGCACCCAATTTGTTGACCGCTTTGATGCCAATGCTTACCTGCTCATGACCAAAGCGCTAGATTACTTTGACCCCGCCAAAACCTATTACAACGACCTCGTGGCAGCGTTTCAGCATATTCAAGCCCAATCTTTCGTGGTCTCCTTCACGGGTGACTGGCGTTTTGCCCCTGAGCGCTCGCATGAAATTGTCAAAGCCTTGGTCGACGCCAAAAAAGAAGTCAGTTATGCCGAGATTGAAGCCCACCAAGGCCATGATGCCTTTTTGTTACCCATACCCGATTATATTGCGGTCTTCCAAGCGTATATGGCACGCGTCGCGGTACTCCCCGCATGAAAACACTCAGAACCGATTTACGCATTATCAGTGAGTGGATTGAACCAAAATCCCGTTTGTTGGACTTGGGCTGTGGCGATGGGGCCTTATTGCAACACCTCAAACACACGCGACAAGTGCAAGGTTACGGCCTTGAAATTTCACCCAACAACATCACCACTTGCCTACAGAATGGCATTAACGTCATTCAAAAAGACTTAAACAACGGCTTGGATGATTTTAGTGACCACAGTTTTGATTATGTGGTTATGACCCAAACCCTGCAAGCCATGGCCCGCCCCGACATTCTACTCGAAGACATGTTACGCATTGGCCAGCAAGGCATCGTCACCTTCCCCAACTTTGGGTATTGGGAAAATAGATTCAAGCTGCTATACACCGGTTTCATGCCGCTTTCCGTGTGCATCCCCCATGAGTGGTACGACACCCCAAACATCCATCTGTGCACGTTAAAAGATTTTGAACGCTTATGCCGCATTAAAAAAATTCGCATCATTCAGCGCGCAGTCGTCGACTTATCTCATCGACCACGGTGGCTGATCAACATTTTCCCCAACTGGCTGGGGCAAATTGCACTGTACCATTTCAAACGATAGGCCAACATTCTTGTGACGCATTCACGACCATGGCATGGGGCGTTATACCCAACCACGCTAGGGCTGGCGTTAATCCTGCAACACCTGCTGTTAACCCACACGGCATCGGCCTTACTCAGCACTTATGTGCCGATTTTCCTCGCGGCCGCACTCATCACCTTACTCGAATATCACGCGCCATACCGCACCACCTGGCAACCCACTCGCACAGACATCCAGCAAGATGTCTTGTTTATGGGCTTGGTACAAATGCTTTTACCCAAATTGATTCAATTCACACTGACGGCATCGGCCCTGGCCTATTTACACAACCATCACCTACAACCTAATTTATGGCCACAGGATGCTGCCATTGCCACACAAGTCATCTTACTCTTGGTGCTGGTTGAATTTTTCCGCTATTGGTTACACCGCTTATGCCATGAAAGCCCCTTATTCTGGCGTTTACACCAAATCCATCATGGCCCGAAAAAACTGTACTGGTTGAATGTTGGCCGCTTCCACCCACTGGAAAAAGGCTTACAACTGCTGCTGGATACGCTGCCATTTGTTTTATTGGGGGTCACGGAAACGGTATTTTCTGTGTATTTTTTACTCTATGCGATCAATGGGTTTTTTCAACACAGCAACTTACCGATTAAACTGGGCCCCCTCAATTACCTCATCAGCGGTGCCGAGTTACACCGCTGGCATCATGCTCAATCACGCCGCATTGCACAGCATAATTATGGGAATAACCTGATCATTTGGGACTGGGTCTTTGGCACCTTTTACTGGCCCCGAGCACAACACGTCGGCAACATTGGATTAGACCACGTGCAATCCAAACATTTCAGTTGGTTCCTATGGCTGCCGTTTAAAGGCACGCTCAACGCCCTTCAGCGCGGCTTATTGCGCGCGTATCTTACGCTAAAAATGTGGGGCTTGTACTGGCGCGATTATGTGCCACTCAACAACGCCGCGAAACATCCGGCCAGCGCACAATGGCGCGCCTTACGCCGAATTTTACACGCACAAAAAAACACACAATTTGGCCAAGAGCATGCGTTTCAACAGATCACCTCAATTCAACAATTTCAAGCATCCGTGCCCATACAGACCTACGAAACACTGCGGCCCTACATCCAGCGCCAAATTCAGCAACACACCGCCGAAGTTACCCAACAAGCGGCGATTATGTACGCACAAACCAGCGGCACAACTGGCAGCCCCAAACACATCCCGGTCACCGCCGAAACCTTGCGTTTACTCCGACGCCACCAAAACCTACTCACCTACCAACAATACCAATTTAACCCCCGCTTGTTTGAGGGCAAAATCTGGGGCATCAGCTGCGCCGCAATAGAAGGCCACCTGGCGCATCACATGCCTTATGGATCAGCCTCTGGCTTAATCTATGCCAGCTTGCCCAAATTCGCACAAGCGCATTATATTGTGCCACAAGCCCTGTTTAGCCTGACCGATTACGATTTACGTTATCGCCTGATGTTAAAACTGGCCTTGGTGCATGAAAACATCACCTGCTTATGCGCAGCCAACCCATCCACCTTTCTGCGCTTGTGGACGTTATTAAACGAGACATCAACCGATTGGGCACAGCACTTTGACCACCTGACCACAGCAGAAATCGCACAGTTACCCAGCCACCTGGTCACCACCCTACAAACCCGTTTACGTTACACCCCCACCCGGCGAAACCACGTATGCACACAGTTCACCCAACCCGGCCCCCACGCATTACGGGATTTTTGGCCGCACATTCAAGTGCTGCTGACCTGGACGCGCGGCAGTTGCGGCATTGCATTACACAGCCTGACCGCCACCTTACCAAGCAGCACACAAGTCATTGACCTCGGTTATCTGGCCAGTGAATTCGCCGGCACGGTCACCATGACACCCGAGCAACCTTTTGGCATACCATTACTGCACACCGAATTTTTTGAATTTGTTGCGGTACACGCCTGGGAGGCGCAACGCCCCGAATTTTTATGCCTACAGGAATTACAAGCCGGACAGCAATATTATGTCTTTATTACCAACCATGCAGGACTATACCGCTACCATATGAATGACATCATCGAAGCGGGCGCACCGTGGCAACAAACACCGACCCTGGCTTTTGTGCAAAAAGGCCAGGGCGTCACCAGCATCACCGGGGAAAAAATGTACGAAACCCACGTCATCACAGCCGTGCAACACGCCTTGCAAGAACAATCCCTCAGCAGCCCCTTTTTCCTCATGCTGGCCAATCCAATCGACAGCCGTTATACCCTGTATTTAGCAATAGACCGGCCTTTATCTAAGACCAAAAACCTGAGTGAATGCCTGGAAAAACACCTATTCACACTGAATATTGAATACCAACAAAAGCGCCAAAGCCAACGCTTAAAACCATTACGCATCACTCGGCTACAACCCGGATGTGCTGAAGCGTACAAACAACATTGCGTACACCACGGCCAACGAGAAGCCCAATACAAGGCCATTGTCTTACAGTATCAAGCCGACATCACTTTTGATCTGGATGCCTGGGCAATGCGCCCACCGCCGGAGGACGCATGCAACTCAGAGAATTAAACTGCCAGGCACTACACATCCCATTCAAACACGTGTTTAAACACACCTCAGCCACCCGCACCCAAAGCCACAGCCTTTGGGTTAGCGCCACGGCTGGTGCACACATTGGTTACGGTGAAGGCTGCCCAAGAACGTATGTCACAGGGGAAAGCCTGGACAGCACGCAGGCGTTTTTTCAGCGCCATAAAACACACTGGTTACAACACATCCACAGCTTAAGCGACCTTCAACACTGGATTGCACAACACCCGAACGCCATCGACCAAAACCCCGCCGCGTGGTGCGCCGTTGAGCTGGCTTTACTGGAGGTATTAGCCAAAACACACGCACAATCCATTGAAGCCCTGCTAGGCTTGCCAGAATTAACCGGAGATAGCCATTACAGCGCAATATTAGGCGACAGTTCACGTTCGATTTTTCAACAACAACTCGCGGCTTACGCGCAATACGGCTTCACCGACTTCAAGCTCAAACTCTCCGGCGAGCTTGAAAAAGACCGGCAACACCTGGCACTGATACAGCAGTTAGACAACCCCCGGATACGCCTGGATGCCAACAACCATTGGGCGCACGCATCCGAGGTCATCGAATACATCACACAGCTCAATAGCCCATTATCGGCACTGGAAGAACCGGTGACGGCGTTTGATTTTAAGGCCATGCACGAGATCATGCACACCCTCAAGCTGCCAATTATTGTCGATGAGAGCGTCACCCAACTGAGCCACCTTCAGCAACTGGCCGCCCACCCCGGCCACTGGATCATCAACCTACGCGTCTCCAAAATGGGTGGATTGCTGCGTAGCCTGGCACTCATGCAACAAGCCAAAATCCAGAAAATCCCTTTGATTGTGGGTGCCTTTGTGGGTGAAACCAGCCTCCTAACACGTGCCGCCATCACCGTCGCACAGGCGGCAGGGTCACTGTGTTTGGCTCAGGAAGGCGCCTTTGGCACACACCTATTGCAGCATGACATCTGCACCAACCCCATCGTATTTGGCCATCAAGGTCACGTTGCCTTGGCTGATTTTGCTCAACGCCCAGGCTTTGGCCTCAACATCACACCTCACAGCCTTGCATCACACGCTGGTGATGCGTGACTTTTTCTAGGATAATCCTTCTTTTCCATCAGCCAAAGGCAATTCAATGTGCGGTATCTGTGGTGAAATGAACCTAAAGGGTGCCCCCGCATCCGTTGATCACATTCAGGCCATGCTGCCTGCATTGGCCAAACGCGGCCCCGATGCCGAAGGCATTATCACGCGCCAACCGGTTGTATTCGGGCACCGGCGTCTGTCCATCATCGATTTATCCGACCAATCCAAGCAACCGATGTTATCTGAACAATTGATGCTGGTATTTAATGGCACGATTTACAATTACAAAATTTTACGCCGCGAACTACAAAACAAAGGACATACGTTCACCTCTCAAGGGGACACAGAAGTCATCCTCAAAGCGTACGCCGAATGGGGGGAGCGCTGCACAGAGCATTTGATCGGTATGTTTGCATTCGCCATTTGGGACACACACCGCCAATGCCTGTTTTTAGGGCGTGACCGCATGGGCATTAAACCGCTGTATTATACCTTTGCGGCGGGGTGTTTTCGTTTTGCCTCTAACGTCCAAGCGTTATTGGCCGTCCCCGGTGTGGACACCGAGATTGACGCGTTAGCTTTGCACCACCAATTCACCTTACACGCGGTCATTCCAGCACCACGCACCCTCTTACAAGGCATCCGCAAACTGCCCCCCGCCCACAGCATGACCGTAACCTTAGATGGCCGACATACAACCAAACCGTATTGGTCGTTGGATGCCACACGGCCAGATACCGCGTTATCTGAAGCCGAATGGCGTGAACGCATCGAGCACGCCCTCATGACCGCCGTCAAACGACGCTTAGACATTGCGGACGTTCCGGTTGGCGTTTTATTATCAGGCGGTTTGGACTCTAGCCTACTGGTGGGGTTATTGGCCAAATCCGGCGCGCAACAGGTCAAAACTTTTTCCATTGGGTTTGAGGATGTCTCTGGTGAAAAAGGCAACGAGTTTGAGTACTCAGACCAAGTCGTCGAACGCTTCGACACCGACCACCAAAAACTGCTGATCCCCAATGCCGATGTGTTAACCCGCTTACCCGAAGCCGTGGCCCACATGGCCGAACCGATGTTCGGGCAAGATGCGGTCGCCTTTTATTTACTCGCCGAACAAGTCTCCAAAGAGATTAAAGTCGTGCAAAGCGGGCAAGGTGCCGATGAAGTGTTTGCCGGTTATTTCTGGTACCCGAAAATGCACGAGGGCAGCGGCCACAGCGTACGCCGTTTTGCTGACCACTATTTTGACCGAGATCACGCAGAATTTTTACGCCTGGTGCAACCGGCTTATCACCGAGAAGATGTCACCTCTGCTCTGGTACAAGCGCGCCTACAAGCGGCCGGTGCGGATGAATATATTGACCAAGTGTTGCGTTTTGATGTCACCACGTTGGTGGTGGATGACCCGGTCAAACGCGTCGACAACATGACCATGGCCTGGGGCTTAGAAGCGCGTGTACCCTTTTTAGACCATGAATTGGTTGAAGTCGCCGCGCGCATGCCACCGGCCTTAAAATTGCAAAACCAGGGTAAATACATGCTCAAGCAAATTGCCCGAGGGTTAGTGCCAGATGCGGTAATTGACCGGCCCAAAGGTTACTTTCCCATGCCCGCGTTAAAACACGTGCAGGGGGATTTTCTCCAATTTATGCGAGAGATCTTAAACTCTGAGACCTGTATACAGCGGAACTTATATCAACGCGATTACGTACAGACGCTGCTGAAAGCACCAGAACAGTATTTCACCCGCTTGCATGGCAGCAAGTTATGGCATTTGGCCCTGGTTGAATATTGGCTGCAACTGAACGTGGACTAATCCGCACGATCCAGCTGCCGATAGCGCGCCAATAAATCCGCATAAGTCAGTGTCGATGATGACTGCCCCGCCCAGGTTAACAGCTCGTTTGCCGCTGGCTGTAAATCGACCTGCGGATAATGGTTCGCTTGGGCAAAATGAATAAATTTCAAACACATAAAACCATTAAACCACTGGTAAAAGCGCTTTTCAAAGGTGACCCAACGGGCTGCGTTCGCGTGTATTTCGAAGACCTTCTGCGCGCCTTGTTGGGCCCCCCAAAATTGCTGCATCAAGACAGACACAAGGGGTGGCTGTTCGGGTTCTGCGTACAGTGCCGGTAGCGCCGCATGCAAGGTTTTCAGTTCTGCAAACACCTGTGGATGATAACTCAGATAAATATCTGATTCAGAGCTTAACCAAGCCTCAATCGCCCTGCCCGTCCCAAATGGCACACGTTCAGATAAGCGTGCAGAGGGGCGCACGACGGTTTCTGTAATCTGAATAATCGGCCCCATACTGCGCAATTTTTGTAAAAAATAAAAATCTTCCCCCGCCTGACGCCGGTTCATCCCCCCAATTTGGGCATACACGTTTGCACGCACAACGATGCACGAACCAATGGTATGAAACGCATACGGCGAACCCGCATACAGCAATCCCCGCCGATAATAGCGTAAATACAATTCATAACGCAGCATGCCTTGGTCTTGCGCGGCTGAACCTGACCCGGTTAAGGGGTGTTCAAAATACACATGCCCGCCTGGGGCATTGGGGTGGGCTTGAAAAGCACGTTCAATCGCACACAAATAATCCGTACCCACGACACAATCGGCATCTAAATTCACCAATAACCCTTGCCGATGTACTTGGTGTAAACGCGCAACAGCCTCATCTAAACCCAATTTTCGCGCCAGCCCAACCCCTGCGTGTTTGCGAGGCAGATTCGGATAATACAAACAATGGAATTGACGTTGGGGGGTGGTATGCTGTTTGATCCAGGGCATGACTTGTTGGTACGTTGCGTCATTTTGGCGTTGGCATTCAGGTGGCGCATGCTCGGCATGATTCAACACCAACAAAACTTCAACACTCACCGTCGGTAACCGGCATAACAGCAGCGCGTCTAACACCGACAAAACATCCGGCTCGTTGTAACACGGCAGCACCACGAGCATGCCCAGATTAGGGCAGATTGGCGCGTTGACGTAGGCCGGTGCATATTGGTGTTTTTTCAGATACGCCGATGCGGACATGGTTACCAGACCGCATCACAATCAAACGCATCCAAAAGCATATGCAGCACCAAACCCAAGCCAATATACCGATATTTTTGCGTGCAACACAACGCCACATACAGCATGATAGGCACAACCCCATGCAATGGGTGAAAACCAATACTACAACGCTGAGGGTCGTAAATAGGCGTGGCCAATAGATGATCCAAATCCACCAACATTGTCACCATCATCACCCCGTATACGCTTTTCCAGCGCGGTCGATAACAGCCGATGGCGACGCATAACGGCACAATAAAATGTAAACTGATATGAAAAATGCGCGAATTCCTACATGCTCAGAGCCCAATAGCGCCCTAGATTACGCACAAGACCCATGCAGCACAAGCGCATAACCAAGCCTCTCTGGTTTTACGCTATACTCAACAAAGGCTTTTTAACTTAATAATTTGATCATGAAAATATTGATATGTGTTTTACTCCTAATACTTGGCCCTTTGCAATACCGCTTATGGTACGGGCAGAATAATCTCGACGCGGTGCAACGGCTGGCAACGCAAGTCACCGAGCAAACGACACAGAACCAAGTGTTACAGGTGCGGAATGATCAATTAGAAAGGGAAGTCTACGATTTGAAGCATGGGGATACGGTGATTGAGGCACGCGCACGCACGCAGTTAGGCATGATCCAGCAAGGCGAGATTTTTTACCAAGTGGTGGACTGAACAGCACTTCTCAGGTATGGTTCGGCGTTTACCCCAGGTGCAATCTAGCATGGAAGAGATCGACAAAGAACACCGCGTACTGATCATGTTACGCAAAGTATTAGCGAACATTGTCAAAGACACCACACCGCCATCAAAAGACATGCAACACCCATTATCTGAACGAACCATTCAAGATGTCCGCGAGGCTTTCACGCTGATCGCCGCACGTGAGCGAGAGTTGAACCAACAAAAAGGGCAGGAAGAAAGTCGGCCACACTTTACCGACGAAGTGAAAACAGAAAATGTGATCCCTCTGCACACCATTGAACGGCCGAAAAAGAAAGATTAATATTTTCGAATACTGGCTTGCTGCTTTAAACGCGCCAAATAACGGTTCACCGCAGCCTGCCGAACTTGTTGCATCAATTCCTCACGCATCGCCTCAAAACTCGCCGGTATCGAGGCCTGGCTGTTTTCTAACAGAATCACGTGCCACCCAAATTGTGATTGTACCGGGGTCACGGTAAACGTCCCTTTACGCATTTGCGTCACCGCATTCACAAACGCCGGTGCCATATTGGCAGCCTTAAACCAACCCAATTGCCCGCCTTTTTTCGCCGTTGCATCCAAGGAATGTTGTTTTGCTAACACATCAAAATGTGCGCCTTTTTTCAATTTTTTGATCAAGACTAAGGCTTTTTCTCGGCTCGCCACCAGGATATGGCGGGCTTGATATTGTGTCGGGGGGTTCAGCACCACGGCGGCATATTGTTTTTTTAGTACCGCATCGGAAACATCAATCTGGCCCAAGGTATGCGCCAGCATCATCCGGTTTAACAGTTTTTTGTGTAAGAATAAGAGCTCAATTTTAACCTGCGCTTGCTCGGCATAACCACTCTGCTCAGCATCTTGCAGAATCAATTCAATATTGATGGCTTCATCAATGATGCGCTCACGCTCGGAAGCTTGATTACTGTTCGGCCGCTTGTATAAACGCTCAGCAATATAACGCTTTAAGAATGGGGCTGAAATGGGGCGGCCATTCACCGTTGCCACGGTATCTGGGGGTAAATTATGCGGTGTTCGAGGCCCCGAGTCACAAGCTCCCAGTAAACTCAAACAACAACCCGCCAATAGCAAACGCACGCTACACATGAATTACGGTAACACCTGGATAAAGGGCTTCACGGTCACTTTGGCGTAAACACCCGCTGCAATATACGGGTCATCATCCGCCCAGCGTTGGGCCGCTTCCAAAGTCGCAAATTCGGCCACAATCAAACTGCCGGTAAAACCTTCAGGCCCTGGCGTTGAAACGGGTATGGCAGGGTGCGGACCGGCTAAAATCAACTCCCCAGCGGTTTTTAAGTGTTCTAAACGCGCCAGGTGTTTAGGCCGCGCTGGTTGGCGCAAGGGTAAGCTGTTTTCGACATCTTCACTGATAATGGCAAATAACATAGGGCCTCCTATTGTCCTAAGTTGAATTGTTGTCTTGTTCTTGCTCTTGCTCTTCCTCTTCGGGCAAATATTTTGAAATGGCAAAGATAGAAGCGAAAGAAAACACAAGCATCAGCCCCATTAACCCAAAGAGTTTAAAATCCATCCAAGTATCCCAGTCATAATGACTAAAGACATAGATATTAATGAAACCAATGGCGGTAAAAAAAGCCACCCAACTTAAGTTTAAGCGTATCCAAATGGGTTTTGGCAGGGTTAAATTCGAGCCCAACATATGTTCGATCACGGTTTTTTTGCCAATGAATTGACTGCCCAACAAAATCGCCGCAAATAACCAATTAATTAACGTCACTTTCCATTGCAAAAAGCTTTTATCTTCAACGTATAAGGTTAACCCGCCAAACACCAACACCAACACTAATGTAATGATATGAATGGCTTTAAATTCTCGATGTTTCCAGTAATACAGCCCCACTTGCACAAGGGTGGCCACGATAAATACTTTGGTGGCAAACAATACGCGCTCAACCTCTGCGCCCTCGACCCCGAATAGGGTACTGTAAAATTTGTTGCTGGCAAAAAACAACAGTGCCGGGAAAAAATCAAAAAGAAATTTATTCATAGTTACCTAATGTAATATTTTAGCCTGATGCCACTGCGTATAATATTTTTGCACAATGGATTTTACATGGTCTGGATAATTGATTTTGACCATTTGCGCCATCCCTTGCTCAAAAAATTGCGGCGCATCCTCTGGGATTTTTTCAACCAGGTTTTGATACGCGCTTTCAATGAGTGTGGCGTTGTGTGTTCGCGTCGCAATGATACCATGATTCAATAACAGAACACGCCAAGCTTTTTGGTTTTCACTGTATGCAGACTGCAACGAATGCGGACAAATGCCTTCAAGCACATGGTTGACCATGTGATACAAACGCTCTAACGCTTCTGTTTTATGGCTTTGATTACTATCATAAGCAATCGCATTCACAATCGGCGTTAACGTTTTCAACTCCCCCCCATGCTGGGTCACCCACAGTGCCAGAGGAAAAGACAAACATTCAATCTCACGCGACTTATCCGGATCCTCGGCTTTCACACTCAAGGCAACACTTTCTAACTGCTGAATACAGCGGTCACCCAGTTCCGTTAAATTTTTCGGCAGTTGACTTGAGTCTGAACGGCGCCGGCTGTGGGCGACTTCAGGACGATCAAATTGCTGTAAATGCGTCAATAACTGGGTGATTTCCATCAAGGCTTCGCTGCTCTCCGCATCTTGGGTCAGCGTTTCCAGTTGTTGTTTGATGTTTAAAATATGGGGTTCAATTTGCATAACATTGTCCGCTAACACTGTGGTGTTATTTATTATTGTGAGGGTATCTGCAGTCTTTGTTAAATGGCACCAAGGCGTATACTATTAAGCCTTCTTTTTATTGAGTATAGTCTGGCGTCATGAAAATTGATCTGCACGCACACACCACCGCTTCTGATGGCCGCCTGTTACCGGCTGAGTTAGTCGCGATGGCCGCAAAAATTGGCTTAAATTACCTGGCGATCACTGACCACGACACCATCTCTGGCGTTGCCAGCGCACAAGCGGCCGCCAACGAACACGCGCTTTCCATTATTCCTGGTGTGGAAATATCCGTGACCTGGAAACGTCAAACCATCCATATTTTAGGCTTAAACATTGACATTCAGCAGCCGGATTTATTGGCCGGTTTGGCTCACTTACAAACCCGCCGTTACGCACGCGCACAACGCATTGCAGAAGCCCTCGAAAAAATCGGTGTGCAAGCCCCACTGGCCGAAGCCCAAAAACTGGCTTCTGGCGTATTAATTAGCCGCAGCCACTTTGCCCAAGTCCTCGTCGACCAAGGTTTTTCAAAAGACATCAAAAGCGTTTTCAAACACTATTTGGTGCCCAAAAAACCCGGTTTTGTGAACGTGGAATGGGTCTCCTTAACACACGCCGTCGGCTGGATTAACGCCGCCGGTGGCAACGCCGCCATCGCACACCCGGCACGCTACCGTTTAACCCGCACCAAATTATTGGCCTTGATCAGTGATTTCAAACAAGCTGGAGGTGAAGGTTTGGAGGTTGTATCTAGCAGCCATAGCCATAATGAAATACACAACATGGCGGATATTGCAGAAAAAACCGCCCTATTGTCTTCTGCCGGTTCAGATTATCACGGTATTCCCGGACAATGGGGCTCGCTCGGCCAAATACCCAGCTTACCCAAACGCTGCCAGCCGATTTGGGCCAAGTGGGGCTTGCTCGACGCATGATGAAACAAACCTCCCTGCAAGATGGTGCTTTATTCTGTGACCCCAATGACTCACCGACACTGACCAAAACCTTAGAGCGCATTTTAGAAACGGTCATTGTTTTTACCCAATCACAAGCCGCCTGCCTGGCCTTTTTAGATGAATCAAGCCACGTATTTTGCAAAGTGTTTGCAACCGGCCTCAGCGACCACTTTATGCACAATATGGTATTCCGCACACAAGGTTTAGCCGATGAAACCTTCAGAACACACAACCCCATTGTGAGCAACGACCGCCCAGAAACCCCGCATAAACTCAGCCAGTTAGTCCGTGATGAAGGCCTCACATCCTTTATCTGCTTACCCTTGATGAATGCCCACCACCATCTGGGTCTACTGTATGTGTATCAAGGACAGCGAGACGATTACCCCGAGCTGGAAACAAAATTATTGCAATCGTATGCTTTTTTAGCCACCAGCGCGATCAGTGCAGAATTAGAAATTCGTGAACGCCGCATCGCCGAGCAACGTGCTGCGCGCGAGTCACAAGCAAAATCCGATTTTTTAGCCAATATGAGCCATGAAATCAGAACACCGATGAACGGTGTACTGGGGATGCTGAGCTTATTAAAACAAGCCGCGCTGCCGCCAGAGCAGCAAGAATTTGTGCACATCGCTTACAGCAGCGCAGAAGCCTTATTAACTTTATTAAATGACATCTTAGATATTTCAAAAATTGAAGCGGGCAAACTGTGCTTAGAAACGGTGGATTTTCAACTGCGTCATGTGGTGGAAAGCGTCATCGAAACAATGGCCGTACGCGCCAACGAAAAGCATGTAGAGCTGTCGTGTCTAATCACCCCGGCCGTGCCCCATTGGGTCAAAGGGGATCCCACCCGTCTGCGCCAAATTTTACTCAACTTGGTCGGTAATGCGATCAAATTCACATCAGAGGGGGATGTCACCGTCAACATCCACCCATTAACCAACAGCGCCACACATGACACTTTACAATTCAATGTGACCGACACCGGCATTGGCATCCCCAAAGACCTACAGCCTCTGATTTTTCGTGCTTTTGAACAGGCCACAGAATCCACCACACGCAAATTTGGTGGCACCGGTTTGGGCCTGGCCATCTGCCAACAACTGACTGAAAAAATGGGCGGCGACATTGGAGTCACCTCAACCCCCGGTGAAGGCAGCACCTTCCACGTGAATATCCCCTTATCACCCCCCAGTGAGACGCACGAACAAGATGATAACCTGCTAGATCTACACACCTTTCGAGCCTTAATTGTGGGTGACAAACGCCATCACCGCCACAGTTTAGAAGCCATCTTTAACAGTTGGCAACTGCCTTTTGACTGTGTTGACCGAGGTCGTTTAGCGGTGGAACAATTGGCTCAGGCACAGCCGCCCTATGACTTAGTTGTGATCGAACAAAACTTACCCGATATGCAAGGCCTAGAGGTGGCCAAAAACATTCAACGCAGCCAACCCAAGCCCATGAAAATGATCCTACTGTGTAGTTTTGGGCAACGCGGAGATGGTTACTTGGCTCGCCAAGCGGGCATTTCCGCCTACATGACCAAACCGATTCGTTATGGGCAGTTACGCGACTGTTTATTGCTCGTGTTACAGCAAGAAACCGCACACGCTGAACGCCTCATCACCAAACACAGCATTACCGAGCGGCAACATCTAAAACGCGCCCGTTTATTGCTGGTGGAGGATGATCTGTTCAATCAAAAAGTCGCCCTGACCTTATTGCGCAAATTGGGCTTTCAAGCGGATATTGCCAGCACGGGTGTTGAAGCGGTCGCCGCCGTCACCCACAATGCTTACGATTTGGTTTTAATGGATTGCCAAATGCCAGAAATGGATGGGTTTGAAGCCACCCAACGCATCCGCCAGCACCCATCATCTAAAACATTACCCATCATTGCAATGACCGCTCACGCCTTACCCGGTGATCGACAGCGCTGTATCGCTGCGGGCATGGATGATTACCTAGCCAAACCGGTTGTACTGGAAACACTGCGCGAGAAACTCTTGGCCTGGTTAAGCGCCGATGTATTAACCGCGCCTCCCACAACAGCAAGCAATGAGACCGACCCGCCATTGTTACCTTTTTTGTCTCAACTACAACACAAAATTGGGCACGCATTTTACCGCGTCATCGAAATTTATATCGATGACCAAGAAGATGCATTGTGCACGCTTGAAAAACGCATCCTATTGAAACAAGCCAGACAACGGGTGACCCAACAAACACAGGCCTTCAGCGAAGAGGAGCAGCAGTTTATTCGCATCCCCGAGCATATGGCTAAAATGGCGGTTGACATTCGCACCTGGTGCGAACAGCAAAATACTTTTTTAGAGGATTTGGTCACAACCGAAGCCGAAAAAAGCCACCCACCCCCCGAAGCACAAACCATTAATCCAGAAACACACCGTATCCTGCAAGAAAATCTAGAAGAAACCTATGCACAAACCCTCGACATTTTTCTACAAGACGTACCCAAACGCTTGACTGAAATCAGCAACGCATTGACCGAAGGCGACCTCATCCGCGTCAAACGCGCAGCACACTCTTTAAAAGGTGGCTGTCGTTATCTCGGTGCGGAACGCATGGCCGCACAATGTCTCCACTTAGAAGAAACCGCCGAATTAGGGCAAGCCGATAACAGCCAACAGTTACTTACTTCTATTCGAACATTATTTGATCCCGTAAAGGTTGTATTAGAAAGCCAGTTAAGCTTAAATAAGCCGCTTAATTCACTCTAAGGGCATACACCATGAGACAACTGAGCTTTATCGCACTGTTAATTTTTAGCCTCACCGCCACCGCACACCCCGGCGGAACCGACGCCTCCGGCTGCCACAACAACCGCAAAACCAACCAAGTGCACTGCCATAAAACCAAAAAAAAAGCCAGTAAGGCCCAAACCAAAGCAGATAAAAAATCCGATAAAATACAAAAGAAAACCGATAAAACCCCAATAAAAACAGACAAAAAAACCACACAAGCACAAAAAAACACTGATAAAGCGCAAGTAAAAGCCGATAAAAAAGCCAAGAAGGCACAAAAGAAAGCCGATAAAGCACAAGCAAAAGCCGACAAAAAAGCCCAAAAAAACGCCGACAAAAGCAAAGAAAAGCAGTCAAAATAACGGGTTACTGAACAAAGAGTGCCCAAACCATTCTGGGCGCTTAGCATTATCTGCCCGGCAAAAATTGAATATGTTGCCCGCAAGCTCAAACAGCTAACCCTGTTTTGCGCAATCAAAAATGCTAAACTTATATTATAGTGACTCATCGAGATGGTTCTGAAAATTATCGCAAAAAACCGGACAAACCGCGTTTGATCCATCACTTTATTCTATGTATGATACTGATCCGCACATTTACTCAAGTGCCAACATTGTCTTAATTTTAACCGGAAAAGGCGCACTAATCATGAGCAGTAACACCGCAGTAGTGGCAAAGCTTATAGAAGCCGCAAAGCAGAAATCGGCCACACCAGATGCTATTGAACAATTTAAAAATCGAGTTAAAGAGCGCGAACAACAATTCAGCAGAGAGTCCCAAAAACAGGCTGTCAATAATCATTTTTTAGCTCGTAGCTACAACCTATAAAACAACATACAATCAAAAAAAGCGGCCTAGCGCCGCTTTTTTTTTGAGGTAAATTCATGTTCCCATATCTTGTTTGTGAATTCGGCAAAGGCACGCTAAGCAACCTTATGAAAGAATGCTTCGGCACTGATTTCCCCGATATCATTAAAAAACCTCAAGTTAACTATATATATAACTACCTGAAAGATATGGGGGCACAAGTTATCTTGCTTGAAGCAGATTATGTAGATAAAGATTACCTCGAAGATTATTCCAGGTACTACGTCAAATGCTTTAGCCCATATGGTAAGCGCTGCGCCAGACTTCATTTTTTTAAAGAACCCATAAATCATGCAGAATTTGATTCAATTCTTGCCGGGAAAGAGAACACTGAAAAGCTAAATACCATAAAAACCAGTTATTTAGGTTTTGTCGTTATTAAACCCATTCCAAAAACATTCATTGGAAAAACTTGCCTTGCCGTTTACGACTCTTTTGCCTCAACGCCCTCAAAAAAAGTCATTAGCAAAGAGTATTCAGTCGACCTTTTCGGAATAAAACTAACCGTTGACACCATCGCCTTTCAAGAACAGGATAAAGTCACATCTGCTTGCGCAACAACCGCAATATGGAGCGCCTTACACACACTAAAGAAACAAAATTGCCGCGATATTTCATCATTAAGTGAAATTACAATTGCAGCCATAAACCACATCAACAACTCATGCAATAACTTTCCAAATGACGGATTAACAAACAAGGAAATATTAAGAGCACTAGACACAGAAAACTACCGATACCATCTGGTTAACATAGAAGAATTCAATCAAAAAGAAAAAGACAGTACTTTTAAAATCATTAAAACATACATTGATAGTGGACTGCCCGTCATCCTGGGCGCAAATGTACATAAAATAACTGACAAAAAAACTGAATATATTGCGGGTCATGCTGTAACCATTCTGGGATACAAGATATCACAGACCAGTACATCCGAGAGCAAGATATCACTTTATATTCATGACGACAGGCTGGGGCCATTTGCTCGAACAACCATTGAAAAAATAACCGACGTTATTCCCAATTATTCGCCCAACAAGGGTGAAAACTTGTCCTGGTGTGCCGCCATTCAGGAAAAAGATGACTCAGGAGCTTGGCAAACAGCCAAGCAAATATTGATACCCAATACGCTCATCATCCCAACAGAAAAAAAGGTGAGAATACCTGCAGAACATATTAACAATACCTGTATTGCGATTATTGATGAATATCGGCAATCAATGAAATCCTTACCTCTAGGGGATGGGTTCGAAGATGCACTGAATGTTAAGGTGGCTTTAGAAGAATTATCCGACATTAGACAACGAATATTTAATGACCCACGGGTCATCAATAAACTTGAGATTTTAACAAAAAGCTCCGCTAGATTTTTATGGGCTGCAAAATTTTCTGTTAAAAAAGAATTGGCATACGAAATTTTATTTGATGCCACAGATATCCCGCAAGGGAATGTCATTACAAATATTGTTATTTACAAAAAAGACTATTATAAATTATCAGTTGCTCACTTTGAACGTTATATTGACGGCTCGCATCGCTTGCCGGAACCTGAAAAATTTAATTTTCTTAGCGCATTCATCTCTTTTTTGAGAAAAAAAGAAGCGGGCTTGTCTGAATATCTTGATGCCACTTATGGCAGCCTAAGGGCGCCAAAATATTTAAGAAATTCTGAATTTTCAGACGAAAGATTAAATGATCAAAAAGAGATTAAAAAATATTTTGGCAATGCGAATAAACGCCTAGAAGATGACTTCCCTGATGCCCACCAAGACAGTAATCAGCTGATGATTTGGGCGATCACAAATGAGGGCGAATTATTGATCGGTAAGGATAGCAAAGACCAAGGCCACCCAACACTCACTGGTTTTAAACCGGCTAGAATTGCCGGTGAATTAGGCCATGATGAGCAAGGCTGGTACATCAATGCTAAATCTGGCCGATATAGCCAAGACTATGAAGACTCCAATGTCTTCCTTGAAAATGCCAAACAAAAGTTTATTGAGGTTTATCACTGTACAAATTTACGCTGTGTACTCAAACCCACAAAATAACATTAAATCCTTATTTAATATCAAAAAAATTCTGGAAAATTAAAAAAACCCACACATGCAGCACACACCCGAACAAACATTACAGCGCTGGCACGCGTTATTAGCAGCCTGGCAGCTCAAGGCAGAAAGCCAAACACATCAAGCGCTGATTGCGGCTTACGCACAACCACACCGGCATTATCACCATTTTGGTCATATCATGGCTTGTTTGGCGCATCTGGATCAACACCACACACTGTGCCTGCACCCAGAAGAGATCGAAATGGCGGTGTGGTTTCATGATGCGGTGTATGCCATTTTTTCTAGTCACAATGAAGCGGATAGTGCGGCTTGGGCACACACCTTTTTACACCAATGCGACGCACCGGCGATTAAGATTGCTCGGGTTGTTAAGATGATTTTATTAACCCAGACACATACCGCGCCAGAGGATGATGATAGCGCGATGCTGTTAGATATTGATTTGGCTATCTTGGGTGAAGCGACACCGATTTTTCAGGCGTACGAAAAGCACATTCGAGACGAATATGCGGCCGTCCCCAGCCGGTTATTTAAGCAAAAACGCCGCGCTATTTTGCAGCATTTTTTAGCCCAGCCCTGGTTGTATACAACGCCGACGTTCCGGCACAGCCATGAAACCTTAGCGCGAGAGAATATCGCGTGGGCAATCGCACAGTTGTAAGTTACCCCTGCTGTTGCCGATGGCTATCGGTCGTTTCCCACAGTTTTTCGAGGCTATACAACTCGCGTGCCTCCGCAATCATCACGTGTAAAACAATATCCTCCAGATCCACCAAGACCCATTCCCCAGAGTCCTCCCCTTCTATTTTAAACGGTTTACCCAGTACCTTTTTTGCGGCCAAAGCGATACTTTGGGCCATCGCCCGGATATGCCGACTGGAGGTGCCTGTCGCAATCACCATGTAATCGGTAATACTGGTTTTTTCTCGTACATCAATCACCGTCACATCTTCGGCTTTGATGTCCGTGAGTATTGTTTGCACCATGGCTAATAATTGATCAATGTCCATATTCATCCTTGTCTGACTCACTGTAATTTACGCTCGAATGTGCCCATCTCCGAGCACAATAAATTTCTGCGATGTTAATCCTTCCAATCCGACTGGCCCCCGCGCATGCAGTTTATCGGTGCTGATCCCAATTTCAGCGCCTAACCCATACTCAAAACCATCGGCAAATCGGGTCGATGTGTTCACCATCACTGAACTCGAATCGACTTCCCGCAGAAATTGCTGCGCCCGCGTGTAATCTTGGGTCACAATCGACTCGGTGTGATTCGAGCTGTAGGCATCAATGTGCGCAATCGCTTGATCAATGCCATCAACAATCCGAATCGATAAAATCGGTGCCAGGTATTCTGTCTGCCAATCCGCTTCGGTTGCGGTTTGGCACGCTGGAATCAACGCACAGGTGGCGGCACAGCCCCTTAACTCAACGCCTTTGGCGCGGTATTGTGCGGCCAATGTGGGTAACACGGCGGCGGCAATGGGCGCATCCACCAATAACGTTTCCAAGGTATTGCACGTGCCATATCGCTGCGTTTTTGCGTTGAACGCCACACTCACGGCTTTTTCAATGTCCGCCGAACGATCAATAAAGACATGGCAAATGCCGTCTAGGTGTTTAATCACCGGCACTTTGGCTTCGGCTGATATGCGCGCAATCAGGCTTTTGCCCCCTCGGGGGATAATCACATCCACATCCTCTTGCATGGTAATGAGCCGACCGACAGCGGCACGATCCGTGGTTTCAATCACTTGTACCGCCGTTTCAGGTAATCCGGCTTCGGCTAATCCGTGATGAATACAGCGCGCAATGGCTTGGTTCGAATGCAACGCTTCTGAGCCCCCGCGTAGAATGGTCGCATTGCCGGATTTTAAACATAAAGCAGCGGCATCCGCCGTCACATTTGGCCGCGATTCGTAAATAATCCCAATCACGCCCAATGGCACGCGCATTTTACCCACTTGAATGCCCGAGGCTTGATAGTGTAGATCCGTGATTTCACCGACGGGATCCGGCAGCCCCGCAATTTGTTGTAGGCCGTCACTCATGGTCTGAATCCGCGCGGGGGTCAAGGCCAAACGATCCAACAAGGCCGCCTCTAATCCATTTTTCTGACCGGCGGCCAGGTCTTTCGCATTGTCAGCCATTAAGACCGCTTGCTCACGCAGCAGGGCCGCCGCAATCGCATGCAACGCCGTGTTTTTGGCCTGGCCCGTAGCTTTGGCTAAACCGCGTGCGGCTTGCCGAGCCTGGCGCCCGACTGTGTCCATATAGTGTTTGATATCCATACTACTCACTTTTACCGAAAAATTGGCTTACCCGCCATGGTCAAACATAACAACTGTAACTTAAACCAGACATCGCCTGGCTGTAAGCCTTTAATGGTTCGATCAATCGCTGCACAGTCGGCCAACAAACGATGCCATTGACGAAACCGCAACCGTGACACGCCTTTCCCAACCAGCGGTTTTCTTTTTGGCCAAACGCGAAAACGGGACAACACCTGCGCCACAGGGTCGCCTTGCTCCAACGCTTGTGCCATGCTCGCCAGCTGTCGAATTTCTCGCTGTAATGCCCATAAGACAATAATCGGTTCGATGCCTTCTTGTGCCACCGCCAACAACACTCGGTTGATGCGTTTGATGTTGCCAGACAAGACCGTATCGACCAATTCAAACACATCAAACCGTGCGTTATCCCCGACCACATCATCCACTTGCGACCACTCAATCGGCCCATCGCCAAAGCGAATATGTATTTTTTCAATGTCTTGCGCGGTCGCCAGCAAGTTGCCTTCTGTGCGTTCAGCCAAGCGTTTTGCAACGTCCGGCCCAGGCTGCAAACCTTTTTGCAATAAGCGTTGTTGTACCCATGCTGGCAAACGCTCAAGCGGGATTGGCCAAATGGGTAAGGTGACCCCCATTTCATCTAGCGCCCGATACCATTTACTTTTCTGCATGGCCGCATCCAGTTTCGGCATGGAGATCAATAAAACCGTGTCTTTGGAGAAATGCGCCGTGTAATACATTAACGCTTGCGCACCAGCGCTACCCACTTTGGGTTCGGATAAACGCAATTCAATCAATTTTTTATCCGAGAATAAGGACAAATGATGGCAAGCCGCTTTCAGCGTCTCCCAATCAAACCCAGACTCAACGTATAAAACTTCCCGTGCACCAAACCCTTGTTTTTGCACTTGCTGCCGAATCGCCACCACCGCTTCATCGACTTGAAGCGGTTCATCACCGCTGACCAAATAAAGCGGTGCCAGTGCATTGCTTAAGGTTTTGTTCAACTGCTCAATCGAGATTTTCACAACGTCGGCGTTTCAACCTCAGAGGCGCCTGAGGTGGCGGCTGTTTTCGCCCGAATCACGCGCAACATACGAACCACGAGGTTACGCACCATTTCTTGCCGAATGACCGACTCTTCTTTGTCTTTGCCTAACGGGTCATTTTTGTCGAACAGATAATTGCGATCAATCGATAAGGTCTGCGTTTCAATGATCTCTAGGCCATCTTGGCTGGACAGTTTAAACGTCACTTGTAAAAACAATTCAAACTCTTGCTCTTTTGCCCCGCCATCAACGGACAACACACGACGCCGAAACCGTTCATCGATAATCTGAAGAATACCGGTGGCTTCTGCACGGTTGGTTGTGACTTCCACCCCATAGCGCACCAGATTCGTGCGCAAACGTCGGCTCAATTCGCCATTCGGCGTGGTTGAGGCGATGAATGTCACTTTCATCGCGGCGGGTATATACAAAGGCTGATCCAACGAACCGCGCAAATGATAACCACAACCGCTCAAAACCCCCATCAGTAAGAGTAATAATCCACCGACCCAAGAACGCTGTTTCACAGTCTTATACATGTTTCCCCCTAACCCACAACAATATTAACCAGCTTATTTGGCACCACAATGACTTTTCGAATGGTTTTATCGCCAATGTGATGTTGAATTTTTGCCTCAGCCAAGGCTTGTTTTTCCACGTCTGCCCGGCTGGTATTCATCGAGACTTCAATTTTTTCACGCAGTTTGCCATTGATCTGAATCACGTATAGCTGAGACTGCTTGACCAATGCGCTGTCATCCACACTCGGCCACGTCGCATTAGCCACATCTTGATGCCCCAGCATGATCCACAAACGATGGCACACATGCGGTACGATGGGCGCCAACATTAAGACCACCGCTTCCAAAGCTTCCCGCATCACCGCCCGACCTTGCGGCGAGGTATCGTCAAATTTCGCCAGCACATTACATAAGGCCATGACGGCCGCAATGGCGGTGTTAAAAGTGTATCGCCGCCCAATGTCATCACTGACTTTTTGAATCGTCTGATGCACGTCTCGGCGTAGGTCTTTTTGCGCCGAGGTCAAACTGGCTGCCGCCAATGCCGCCGTGTCACCGCTGCAATCAAACCCTTCGACCAAACGCCACAAACGCCGAATAAAGCGGTATCCCCCTTCGACCGCGCTATCCGTCCACTCCAAGGATTGATCCGGTGGCGCCGCAAACATGGTGTATAAACGCACTGTGTCCGCGCCGTATTGATCAATCAGTGGCTGCGGATCCACCGTATTGCCTTTGGATTTTGACATTTTAACGCCATCTTTCAATACCATGCCTTGCGTTAATAAACGGCTGAAGGGTTCGTTGCCTTTCACCAAACCGGCATCACGCATGAGTTTATGAAAAAAGCGCGCGTACAATAAGTGCAGTATGGCATGTTCAATGCCGCCAATGTATTGATCCACAGGCAACCAGTAATTCACCCGCTCATCCAACATACTCTGCGCATCGGCGCACGCATACCGTGCGAAATACCAGGAGGATTCCATAAAGGTATCAAAGGTGTCGGTTTCTCGGCGCGCAGGTTGGCCACAGGTTGGGCAGTCGACTTGATAAAATTCGGCCATTTTCGATAATGGTGAACCCACACCATCTAAAGTCACGTCGGTGGGCAATACCACGGGTAAGTCTTGTTCTGGCACCGGCACGGTGCCACAGGCATCACAATAAATAATCGGAATCGGCGTACCCCAATAACGTTGCCGTGAAACCCCCCAATCTCGCAAGCGGTAGTGCACACGACGCTGGCCTTTGTTGGTTGCCTGCACGGCTGCGGCAACCGCATCAAAAGCTTGCGCTGAGGTCAGCCCATCAAACGCCCCTGAATGTTTGAGGATGCCTTTGTCCACAAACGCGGCTTGCTCAACCGCGATTTCGCTACCATCCGTGGGGAAGATCACCGCGTGAATGGGCAAGCCATATTTACTTGCAAACGCATGATCACGGGCATCATGTGCGGGCACCGCCATGACGGCCCCCGTGCCGTACCCCATGAGCACGAAATTCGCAACCCAGATGGGGATGGCCTCACCACTAATCGGGTGCGCGGCAAATAACCCCGTTGCCATGCCCTTTTTTTCTGCGGTTTCTAATGCCGCTTCCGAGGTTTCACTGCGGTTACACGTGTCGATAAAGGCGGCCAAATCCGCATTCTGTTGTGCCACGTGCATGGCCAGCGGGTGTTCTGCGGCCACCGCCACATAACTCACCCCCATGATCGTATCTGGCCGCGTGGTGTAAACCGTCAAATCCGTGTGCCCCGCCACTTCAAAGACTAACTCCAACCCCTCTGAACGCCCAATCCAGTTACCTTGCATGGTGCGCACACGTTTTGGCCAATCCGTTAATTGCTCAAGATCGGCCAGTAACTCATCCGCATACGCGGTGATGCGCATAAACCATTGGGAAATTTCTTTGCGCTCAACCGGGGTATCACAGCGCCAGCATTTGCCCTCAACCACTTGTTCGTTTGCCAGCACCGTCTTATCGTTTGGGCACCAATTCACCGGGGAGACTTTTTTATACACCAGGTCTTTGGCTAACAGTTGGGTGAACAACCATTGTTCCCAACGATAATAATCCGGTTGGCAGGTCGCCACCTCGCGTGACCAATCGTACCCCAAGCCTAAGCGCTGCAATTGCCCTCGCATATACGCAATGTTTTTCTGGGTCCATTGTGCGGGGGGCACTTGGTGTTTAATCGCTGCATTTTCGGCGGGTAAACCGAAGGCGTCCCAGCCCATGGGTTGCAGCACATTTTTACCCAACATCCGTTGATAACGCGAAATCACATCACCAATGGTGTAGTTGCGCACATGCCCCATGTGTAATTGCCCGCTCGGGTACGGAAACATGGATAAACAGTAGAATTTCTCTCGTCCAGGCGCTTCTGTCACCCGAAAGGTCTGTTGTGTTTTCCAATCGGCTTGTGCGTCGGTTTCTATCTCACTGGGATTGTAGGTGTCTTCGACCATCCGTGCTTGTCTCCCCTTTCAAGGCAGGCTCATCTCAAAATAACCGCCACTTTAGCATTCATTCTACTTGCGTCAAAGCCACGACCCTTTTACCATTAGAATAACCCTAATTAATATGGCCATTAGGAACACTCAGCGTCTATTCGGAGACATCATCATGCCCACAGCGGATCAATTAATCCATGCCTATAACACCATGTTAACGCGGCTTCACCTGATGCTGGATGAAGAGTCTAACACCGTCAAACAGGCTCTGACACACGCCCAAAAAACAGCGGTTGAACTCAGTGAGCTGAGCCATGACGAAGCTGAAAAAATTGCCGCGTATCTGAAACGCGATTTGCAGGATGCGGCGCGTTATCTGACAGAAACGGAAAAAGAACTGGCGGATTGGCTGCAATTCGACATCCACCAAATTGAAGATACCCTACTCGACCGCTTTATCTCGGTGGCCGATCAAACACGTTTGGAATGGAGTCAATTGGGGCAGGCCGCAGCCGGGTTTTATCAAGCGGGCGAAGTGGCCGGGCCGGGGACGTTAATTTGCCAACAATGTAGCACCACGCAAGCGTTTAAAAGTGCGCACCACATTCAACCGTGTGGCCACTGTCAGCATGATTTATTTCGACGGATTGAAGCCTAAACGCCAATGCCAACGGTGAGTTTGTCAAACCAGTTTAAAAAGCGTTTAACGTCATCGCCTTTAAAAATGCGCCCATGTTGGGGCACCATTAAGTCGATGTCTAAGCGAGCAACACGCTCAATCCAAATCGATTTTGCACGATTCGAAGGCATCCAGCGTTGGTGAAAGTATTCCATTTTGGGGATGTGCGCTTCAAAATCATCCACAAATAAGGGCGCATCATGGCCTTCTAATGCGCCGCCCACATCACCTGAGAAGAAAATTTTCGCTTCTTTGTCGTAAAGGTGGATATTCCCGGATGAATGCAAATAATGCGCGGGTATAATTTGTAAACTCAAGCCTCCCAGGTCAATCGTGCCACCATCATCCCGCACTGGCACGTATTCAATGCTGCTCATGCCAAAATGCCGGATAAAACCTTCCCATAACCACGGCCCATGCAATCTGGCATTGCTTAAGACTTGATCCCATAAACCCAGTGACGAAATGATGTCGGGATCTTGGTGTGAGGCAAATAAGTCAGTCACATATTCAATCGGCACATCCCGCAAGATGGAGCTCAACATGGGTGCAAATAATTCCACCCCACCCGGATCAATCAATAAGGCGCGATCCCCATGGCGCACCATGTATTGGTTGGTGTCCACAATTTTTTTGGAGGAGAGGTCATCTCGGGCCAGGATAAACCATTGATGTTGTTTGTCGTAAATGTTGAGTGATTTCATGTTGCCCTTTATTCTATTTTATTTTATTTGGCATTTTCAAGCTGTTTCATGGCCGTTTGAATGTGTACGATCATTTGCTCAGTCAAAGCTTCAACTTTATCCGCCATTTCTTCTAAGGCTTGACGAAACTCACCGGCACGCGAGGCTTCAATGCGTGAAATGATGGAAATCACTTTACCTGCACGCATTTTTTGTTGAATGTCGTCCACCAAACCGGACAGTTTTGTGGTTTGCTTTTTTAACTGGGCGTTGAGGACTTTAGATTCTTCCCCCGCCCGGCACACAATCACTTTAATCGAGTCCGCATGTGCGGTTTTGGCGGATAAGACCAATGCATGCTGTAAGCGCTGGTTCAAGTCATTCGCATGCCAACAACGGATCGCCCCACGGGACAGATCAATCGCCACATCATTAACTTGTGCCACCAGGGAAATCGAGGAGGTGGATAACTCAACAAAAAAATCCGAGACCACTTTAAACCCCAAAGCCGCCCCCCCCGCTCTTAACACCACCGTTCGGGCATTTTTCGCAACCAATGACAGTTGTTTGGCAATGCGCCCCGCATTAAAAATTTCTGCGGCGGCTGTCGCCGCCACCACCACCACTTGATTGGCGTCTACCACATTGTTCACATGTTCGAATTTTTTTTCTGACACAAGCCTATCCTCTGATTAATGCTAGAATTCATCCCAGTCATCATCTGCACTGGCTTTCGGTGCGGCGTTGCTGGCTGCCACCGGTGACTCTGAACGCCCTTGCAGCGGCTGCTCAAACGTCGTCGCTGCGGGTGCCGTGTTAGCAACAGCAGCCCCCCCGCCATTAGACACTTTGAAAAACCGAATCAGTTGATCCATATCGCCCACGCGTGCGATAGAAGACTCACTCGCGGCCGACGTTTGTTCTGCTAACGCCGCATTTTGCTGGGTCATTTCATCCATATGGGTGACCGCTTTATTGACTTCATCAATCCCCGCAGATTGCTCTCGACTAGAGGCGGCAATCTCGGAGATGATATCCCCGACTTTTTTCACACTGTTGACGATGTCATCTAACGTCGCCCCCGAGTCATTGACTAACTGCGAACCGGCTTTGACTTTGTCCATGCTGTCGTTAATCAGCTCTTTAATCTCTTTCGCGGCGGTTGCACTGCGTTGCGCCAAGTTACGCACTTCTGTCGCCACCACGGCAAAACCTCGACCTTGCTCACCGGCTCTGGCCGCTTCAACCGAAGCGTTGAGTGCCAATAAGTTGGTTTGGAATGCAATTTCATCAATCACGCCGATGATGTCCGAAATTTTATTGCTACTGTTGTTGATCTCATCCATGGCTTGCACCGCACTGGCCACAACATCGCCACCTTTTTGCGCCAACTCTCGTGCCCCAACCGCCAATTGATTGGCCTGTTGGGCATTGTCGGCATTATTGCGCACGGTACTGGTGAGCTCTTCCATGCTTGAGGCGGTTTCTTCTAAGCTAGACGCTTGGGCCTCTGTGCGTTGGGAGAGGGTTTTATTGCCTTCTGATATTTCTTGGCACGCGGTGGCAATTTGCTCACCTGAGATCCGAATTTTCTGGACGACACTTTCCAAACGCGCATTGGTGGTATTAAAGTTGATTTTAATTTGCTCGAATTGACCTTCGTATTCTTTGTCAATGCTTTGTGTCAAATCACCTTCTGCAAGGGCCTGCACCACATGATCAATGTCATTAAAGGAACCGGAGATAACTTCCAACAACCCATTGATGCCAGATCCCAGCGCGGCAAAAAATTCTTTTTTCCCTTCCATCTCGACCCGCCGACTCAAATCACCGGCTTTTGCATCGGACACGATGCCATCAATTTCTTGCTCAACCGCCAGCTCTTGGGTGCGATCAATCCATTCGGCCACCGTACCAATGCGCTGATTTTCATGATCCATGACCGGGTTCGCAATCACCCGGAAGTGACGCCCGCCAATGGCCAATTCGGCCACATACGTACTGCTCAGATTTTTTAGCATATTCCGCTGATGCGCTGGGTTTTTGTGGAACACATCAATGTTTTCACCGATCAATCGACTGACATCAAAATTCGGTAATTGTTGCCGAATTTCCATTTCGGCCGCCGCCATCATCTCGGTGATGGCTCGGTTCATGTAAACGATGTTCAAATCTGCATCGGCAATCATGACGTTGCCGGAAACATTATCCAGCGATTGTTTCACCCGCTCATTCGCTTGCGCTTCAATCAGGGCTTGTGCGGCGCGGCTTTCGTCTTCGGCTTCTCTAACCCGTTGTTGGGTTAAGTCGGCCCACTCAACGACGGTGCCCACCCGTTGTTTATCGTCAAAAATCGGGGTTGCAATGACTTCGAAGGTGCCGCCCCCAATACTCAATTCCGCAACATAAGTACTGGTTAAACCATCCAACATGCGGCGCTGATGGCTAGGGTCTTTATGGAAGATATCAATGTTCGTACCGACCAATTGATCCACATGAAAATTGGGCAAATCTTGCTGAATCATTTTTTCCGCCGAGGTCATCATCTCTCTCAGCGTATTGTTTAAGTACAAGATGTTGTAATCTTTATCGGCCAACATCACATTGGTTTTAACCGCATCTAAACCGGCACGAATGCGAGCATTCTCCGCCGCGATTTGCGCCATACTCGCCGTTTGTTCGGCTTCAACCACTTCCGCTGCGCGTTCCGCCGTTAAATCGGCCCATTCAACCACGGTGCCGATCCGCTGCCCGCCTTCAAGAATCGGGTTGGCCACCACCGATAAGATGACCCCTTGCAACGGCAATTCTGCGCGTAAGGTCGTCGTCAAGTTGGACAATAATCCCCGCTGATGCGCTGGGTTTTTATGGAAAACGTCAATATTCGTGCCCACCACCGTATCCAGTGAAAAATGCGGCAATAATTTTTTCAGCTCGGGTTCGACGCGTCGGAACATGGTCTTCAACGTGTCGTTCACATAGGTGATGTTGAAATCCGCATCGGCTAACATGACATGCGAGCTTAAATTGTCTATCGCATTCTGATAACGTTTTAATTCGGATATTTCTTGTTTGGTTGCTTCTCGCTGGCTTGCAAGATGTGATTGCAGACGTATCAAGCTTTGAAATAGCTGGCCTATTTCCGTCGCATTTTCCGGTAACGTGTCATCATATTTACCAAAAACCAAATTATTCAGCACACGTTTGATGTCCGCCAAGCCGCTCAGTTGCCAGCTTAGATAACCGCCAAGCCCCACCCCAGCTAACGTTAATAAAATACATACAGGCATCACCCACGCCTGCCCTGGCAGCGCCAATGACAAAACGTTAGACACCAGCAGTACGATTAATACCGCCATCATTTGTTGTTTAATCTGATTCATTAGGCTGTTTCCCGACACGGTGGAATTTTTTTCTTTCTTCAAAGGGTATAGCTTAATCTAGCCCGCATTGCCAATGTCATTTGTACCCTCCGTTTGCAGGGTCACCCTTCAAATCGATAGCCCACACCATGCACCGTACGAATAATCGTGGGTTGTTTCGGGTCTAATTCCACGCGTTTACGTAACGTTGAAATGTGTTGATCTAAGGTTCGACTACTGGGCAAATACGATTTTCCCCAACATGCGTCAAACAACGCATCCCGGCTCACCGCTTGGCCTGCGTGTTCAAATAACAAGGTTAATATCTGAAGGTCACGCAAGCTTAGGTCAATCAAGGTCTGCCCACGTTTGGCCCTCAATTCTGTGGGGCTGACGTCTAATGTTCCCATGCGAAACGTCTGCACATTGGGTTTTGCGGTTTTAAAATACCGCCGTGTGACCGCGCGAATACGCGCCACCACTTCCTTGATGCCAAATGGTTTCGCAATATAATCATCCGCGCCCAGTTCCAAGCCCAGCACTTTGTCAATTTCTTCCGATTTTGCGGTGATGAAAATAATTGGTACGTGCTCATCTTGCTGTCGAATTTTCCGACAGACCGTATAACCATTCATTTTTGGCATCATAATATCCAAACACACACAATCTGGCTTTAACGCCAAATATTGCGCCCAAGCTTGTTCTCCATCCGCCGCTTGAAAAACTTCGTAACCTTCCATGACAAAAATCTCGACCAAACCTTGACGCAAGTGCAACTCATCTTCTGCCACCAAAATTTTCATCTTACGCCACCCCCTCACACATAATCTGCAATTGAAACACGGCTCCCTTCTGGCCATTGTTCAGCAAACACAACTCCCCCCCGTGTAAGCGCGCCAAGTCCCGCGCAATGCTCAGACCAATTCCGGTGCCGGAAACGCCTTCCGTCAAACCGTCATCACCCCGGATAAATGGGTCGAATAATCGGCTGCGCATGGCTTTGTTTATGCCTGGGCCTTGGTCGGTAACGGTGAGTATTAAGTGCGTGTTTTGGTGTTCCGTGGTCACCGTCACCAGGCCACTATTGGGCGCGTATTTTTCAACATTGTTCAGTAAATTACCCAAAATTTGCTCCACAATATCACGGTCAAATGTGACCGTGTGCGCGGTGTTAAGCACGCACTGTACGTGTATGCCTTTGGCCTGAAAAGCCAGCTCAAATTGCTGCACGACGGCGTTCACCACTTCATCTAAAACCCACGCTCCCGGCTGGTAACGTAACGTCTTGCGCGCTTGTCGCGCAAACGTTAACACATTGCTAATCATGCGGGATAAACGTTGCGCCTCGGCAATAATGACCTGTAATTTTTGCCTCTGCGCGTGCGCGTCATCACTTAAGTGTGCCTCTAATAATTCTGCATACATCCGAATATTCGTTAAGGGCGTTTTGAGCTCATGGGATACCTGGTTCACAAACGTCACCCGCTGCTGAGCATCCCGAAATTCCCGCACGCTCTCACGGTAAAAAACGATGGCCAAAGCAATCACTAAAGCACTGCCAAAGACCAAACTCATCATCAATGGCGATAACACCCAAAGTGGGTTAGCACGCTGCACCGGCTGGTAATAGGCTAACGACCACGCACTCAACGGATAGGATAAAGCTTGCTCACGCACGGGCTTGTCCGGCTCAAAACGGTAACCGCCCCATTGATAAACGATTTTGTGTGTTGAGTCCCGCATCGTGATCGCATAATTCGGGTCATTCGTGATCGGTAACGCCGCCACAATGTCAGATAAAAGCTTAATCCGGCTGACTTCGGCCACAAAGCGGTATCCACGCTCATCTTGCCACACATACAAAACGTGAATACCTTCGGCCCAGTACCACACCCGCCAACCCAATTCGTCCACCCCTTCCATGCTCGGTTTTTTCGCCCTCTGTCGCGGCGTGCGTGGTTCGCTGGGCAGACGCGCAACCCAATGTTCGCCCATATCCTGGCGCAATAACGCGGTGCGTTGCAGAAAATCCACTTCGGCTTGACTCAAGTCCGAGCTCGGGGGGAAACGCCGATGCCCGGCCGCATCTAAAACCATCAATTGCACAATACTGGCATGCCGACTGACCAATTGACGCAACACCCAAGGATTTAAATCAGATATTTTTTCAGAGAGTAAAGCCCGCTCATGTCCCCGCATACGCGCTTGAATAATGTCATCAATCGCGCTCAGTTGTTGCGCAATCAAGGCTTGTTCGCGCATGTGGTCGATGCCATGTTGGTCTTGCATTAACCGAATGCTGAAACCACTCACCATCATCAAGGGGATGCAGACAAGCAAAGAAAATAGGATGAGTAGTTTTGTGTTCATGTTTCAAACCACCACCTCCCGCAGAACAGGCGATGGTGACCCGGTTGGTTAATACGACTGTTGCGTTTCGTACTTATATTGATCTTTGCGCAACAATTTGCGTTGTTTATTCCAATGGCGGTCGTCCAGCTTCTCCACACTGGATTCTTGCGAGGCACCAAACTCTTCTAGTTTTTTAGATTTGTACTTTTTCGCGTTATCACCCAAATAGATCGCATTCTTTTTCAGTACTTTTCTGGCTTCTTCAATGCGCCCTTGGTCTCGTAGAATGACCGCTTCTTTGCTCTTTTCAATCGCAATTTGTTCCACCGCCGGTGCCATCACTTCACCATCGGTATTGTTCTCGACTTCTTCCTCAGAGACTGAAAAACTCACTCCCGCAGTACTGCTCAAACGATCCACCACATGTGTTTCTAAATTGCTGTAACTGACATCAACCGTCGCCACTTGCATGGATTCACCGGCAGCATGCGCAGCAACCTCCACCTCTAATATAATGTATTTTTCCTGATCACTGTACAGTTGACTGATGTTCGCAGAAACCGTTTGGCCGTATATATCGGCTTCCCGCCCCAACACACGCACGGGCCGAATGCCCTTGGCACATTGGATTTTAATGCTAACTTCTTGCGCCACCACGGACAACGCGTCTTTAAATTCATGATTGAAAATCGTGATTAGGTCTTCTGCGGTTTCAGCAAAAGCGTGGTTACCATTACTTTTGCGCGCCAATTCGGTCATTAAGTCTTCATTGTAACCCAAGCCCAAACCAATGGTGCTGACACTGATGCCTTCTTTCGATAAGGAACGCCCCAATTCTGCCAGCTCCCGAGGAGAACTTGGCCCCACGTTGGCGATGCCATCTGACATTAAAATCACACGATTCACCCGATCTTTTTCTAAAAATTTACGGACTTCCTCCGCGCCTTTACTCACGCCCGCAAATAACGCGGTTGAACCACCGGCCGTGATTTTTTTGATCTTGTCCGCAACCGCTGATTTATCCGTTAATTTCGTTGCTGGCACCAATACTTGCACCGCATCATCGTAGGTCACCACAGACATAATGTCTTGCTGACCTAAGGCATAAATGGCTTCGGCTGAGGCTTCTTTGGCTTTTCGCAGTTTCTCACCACTCATCGAACCGGATCGGTCCAAAACCAAGACGATATTGGTGGGGGTACGTTCGCCTTGTTTGCTCCACGCAAACCCGGTCAAACCAACTTTCAAATACGCGGTTTGTTTTTTGCCGGCCAGTAAAATCGGTTGCCCCATCGCCACATCAACTTGTACTTGTTTTGCCTGCACCGTGCTGACTGCGGCCATCGCCGCAGCGCCAAATATTGCCGCCATCATGTGGGTTAGTCGTTTCATTGTCTCTTGCTCCTGGTGAATGTATTAACGATGCACACAGTGTATGGGGTAATGTGAAGCGATGCGTCAGCAGGATGTAAAAAGATGTAAAAATGACGTAAATTGTTGTCTCTGAGGTGTTATTTAGAACATCGTTCAACACCGCTCACACGCCCCGCTTTGCAGGCTTAGGATGGCGGCATCAATGGGTTTTCCCATCGTAATTTTCCAAACCGCGCAAAATCATGATCACACGAGGCCAACGTTGCTGCATGACCGATGGCAATTGCGGCGATGTGCGCGTCTGTTGTTAAATTACCCGCAGACCCGGCGTTGTTGAGTAATTCT
>Ga0256847_1000090_pt1 | contig 61485 bp, 81 predicted proteins | sample TeddybearmetaG_FD_189099 | JGI IMG/M metagenome (GOLD analysis project Ga0256847, IMG submission 189099) | Hydrothermal vent microbial communities from East Pacific Rise, Pacific Ocean - Teddybear | ecosystem: Environmental > Aquatic > Marine > Hydrothermal vents | place: Pacific Ocean: East... | reverse complement strand
CAATAAAGGTCAATAATAACCTTAATTTAATATACAGGATTATTAAAATGCAAACTACTACATTAATGTCTCTTTTAGAGCGTGTTATAACCGGCTATAGCATCAAAGAAGGGCGGTTAGAAATAACCTTTAAAAGTGCAGAAATGGCATCTTTTAGCTCAGATAAGTTTCTAACCTGCGAGAGATTTTCAGAGGATTTAATAAATGCTATAAAGTCCAATACCATGACTTCAAAAATCTTAACGGTGTCTTTTATATGAAAACTAAAGATTTACAGGCTTATACAGGTTATAAATTACAAAAAAGGATTTTGAATGGTATGAGTAGCCAAAAGCTTACCGAGTACGAGAAGCTAACGATGGAAGCCAAGGCAGATATAATTCGTTATATGCCTGCAATAGTTTCAGTATTTCTCTTGGTGTATTCGGTAAGTGTCAATTATAACTATGCACAAATATTAGGGTTTGGATGGCAAATTAGTGTTATTTTCATGCTAATGGATGTTGCAAAGACATATGCAGCAATGATAGTGGCTATTCAAGTACAAAATAAGGAAAAAATAGATTTAATGGCACTTTCTGCCATGGTGATATTTACTGGTATGGCAATTTATGCGTTCACTATTGTGAATCAAGGTAATGCAAATAAAGCCGCAGTTGATGGTACTCAATACGAAAGAGAATTACAAGCATACGAGCTACAAATAAAGACTTTAACAGCCTCTATTAGTGACTCACGTGGCATGAAGCCATCAAAAGATGAGGTTTTAGCGGCAGAAGCGAATGTACTTTATTATCAAAATAAAATGGATAAAATAGTCAATAGAACCACTTGGAAAAACGGTAAGAGGATTATAATTGGATCAATGCTTGGTTCACCAATTTGTGCTAAAATAAATGGTAAGTTCACACGCCGTTATTGTCCATCTTATGTAACAGCAAGAGACAATAAAGAGTCCAGTAAGACTAAATTAGATCACTTACGTTCATATGAGTCACCTGATGCCCAAGTTAAGACCTTAAACGCGCTTTTAGCGCAACCTCCAAAGAGTCCTAAAAGCGCAATTGTAGTTCTTTTACCATTTGTTGTTGTAATTGTATTTGGCTTTTTGATTGAGTTTTTAGGTATTATCTTTATTTTATTTATACCAAAGTCAAAGAATGATATTAGAGTTACACGAATTGCTAAAAATGATCTTAGAAAGTTTGTTGCAGTTGCAATTAAATCTTATTTGATGAAAAACGAAAGATTTGAAGACAATAAAGACAATAAAGGCACTTTTGGTGCTTTTAGTAACTCTATTGGCACTAATGAAAACAATATAGTCAATTTAAGTGCTGAGGCTAAGATAGTGGCACGAGCCATCATTAGAGCAAAACGGTATGAGGTACTAAATACAGGTGTACTTAATCAAATACTTTTAAAGTGCCTTTTAAATGATCGTGCAATTAAAAAACTTATTAAAGTACATATTAAGGAAAATAATCTAATTACTTCACTTGAATTTGCCATTAATGCGAAATACTTAAAAGCAATAATGGCAAAATTTAATGTAACATCAAAACGCAACAGAGGTTGGGGCATTACCGCCAGCTTTAAAAGTTCGTTGTTGAAGTTAGCTAAAAACTAGCGGAAGTTAGTACACTATTGCACTAAAGACTCTTTTATAGTGCAATGGTGTACCAATTTTGGTACTTTTATGAGATTATTATGCACAACTTAAAAGCCCTTTGTTATATTACAATATATACGGTAATCAATTTGACACTTTATAATAGTGCATTTTTTACATTAGAAACTATGGGTTTAATTAGTTTTGAGACAATTGGAGCGGATTCAGCACTTGCATTGTATTTAGTTGGTGCGCTTTTGATGTTTATGGTCTCCATTATTGCCTTAAATAAATTAGCTCAACACTCAATAATGCCATTTCTGTTTATAAGCGTGCTTACTGCCTTATGTTTAGGCATCTTATTGAGCGCATTAATTGGTATAAATCAACTAATATTGGCTATAACAACGGCAATAGCGTTGCAAGCTATGGTGTCTTTATTGGGTTCTTACATTTCCTTAAATTACATTTATAAATAACCGGAATTTCACATGAAAAACACACTAAAAATACTTATATTATCTACTATTGCCATAACCATATTGGCACCAATAGTATTGCTTGAGAGTGCCAACGCTTCATTTAGAGAATCACAATCAAAGAAAATTAAGCCTACAAAAAGCAAATAAAGAGGATATTGACCATTGTGCTGCACTTCAGTGGTCTTTAATAGATGGTGATTCTTTGACGGATGCTTATATATTATAGTCTTTGTCAGTAGAATGGGCATTCACACAAATTGCCTCAACCGCGCTATTGCCTAGCCCTTTGATAGTACCATTCTGCTGTCAATAAACTTTTGATAAAACCAAAACTTCAAAAGTGCCTTTTTAGCCTTTAGACTCAATGAGTTACAACTTTAGCACTTTATTTGTTCTCATTTTTTAAATGGAACTTTGTAAAGTGTTGATTTAATTAACTAAATTGGAAATTTAAAAATGTTATATAAAAATGATACAGAAGCAAAAATAGCACTAAATTTGGTTTCAGAAGACGGGAAAGTTGTTTTTATTCCAAAAGTGTTTACATCAAATCGTGAGAGCAATATATTAGCGGCGCGGGGTGGACAAAGACTATTTAGTTTAGGGCTAATAATAACGACATTATCTACTATACCGACGCTGGCAACTGACGATAAAGCATATAATATAGGTACAATGTGTGCAAAAGCAGGCGATAGTGACCAATTCGCGGCACTTCTAAGAGTTCATTTATATAGTTGTTGCGATGAATTGGAGCTAGTAGCGGCAATATTGAGCGCGTTAAGTGCATATAAAAGTTTTAATAGAGGTAATTACAACACTTTGTACGCATCAATATATAAGAGCAAAGAAAGTGACATATATGATCAAAAAATAAATAAAATAATAGACTTAAATGTACTTACACAACCAGCAGCTGATCTTGATAATGTATTCACTATACCAATAACTATTGATGCGTTCCATTCAATGGTTATAAATAAAGCAAAAACTCTTGATATAGTACGGCAACTTGATTTATGGCGCATTGTAACAAGGCATTTTAGAATTGGTATGGTTGCCTCACAATTGTTTTTAGTACGTAAAAAGTACACTTTGGCTTACATTAAGAAGTTGCTTTTATTTGTTATGTATGTGAACGAAAACTAAATAAAAGATAGCAATTTAATAAAAACTATGGTATAATGTGTACATAAAGAAACTCACTCAAGAGTTTCTAAAAAAGGGCATATAATGACTTTAACAGAACTTAAAAAGCTAAATATTGCTACTTTAAGTAACATATTAGGTTTTAATATTGTTAGATACAAAAGAAAACATAATGGCAAACTATTATCTAGTTATGGTTTAGAACTAGATGAGCATATTATAGCGGATTTTGGCAATACTCGTACTGCGCTATATGAGTCTATAGCAGGGTGTTTCACCGCAAAAGAGTTAAAGAATAAAGATAAATTAATCACTTCTGAGCAAGTAGTGGATTATTTGTGCTTTAATAGTGTTACCGTAGATGATCGAAATGAAGCCGAAATTGATATGTTTTACACTAAAACAGGGTATTTTTGTATCTCTGATTATATGAGAGACTGTTATGCAACATCTTGAAACATTAAGCACAATTACATTGACTATATTAGTACTTGTATACGGAATATATAACATTTATAAGTCTATAATGACCTTTTTATGAAATATATATTAGTGGATCAAACCACAATAATAAAGAAGTTAGTATATGCCACCCAAAGGGCAAATAAAGCCACAAATCAAACTATTTCAGTGCTTACAATAGAGCCTTTGATAATGTCTTTAATAGAGTCTCAAAATGCACTTTTATTTAAAAACAATATTGGGTATCTTTGGGTGGTAACATTAAATGCAAATTTTAAAAGACGATTGGCAGAAAATGGTCAATTAATAAAACCAATTTACAAAATACAATTAAGGAAACTATAATGAGCGCAACAACACGAATAAGTACAAGCATTGTTAAAAAGACATTAGCTGATTTACTAAATTTAAATTTTGGTACTGGTACAATAAATCAAAGGCTTACGGACCGCTTAGGCGAAATCGCTGATGTTGAAGTTAGAGAGGCATTAAAAAGTGCTGGAAACACTACCTATGTAGATGACACACCATATAACACATTAGTTAAACGACCGTTTTTATTGCACGGCAAGTTGTTTGAAAATATCTTGACCTTCCAAGAGCAGCCTGAGAACATGGTGGTGTACAAAAATAGGCTTGGTAAAGTTGCACAAACTGAACTGCGCATGAGATGCGAAGAAATAGGGCTAAATGCAATGCCAGTATCTGAGACCATTTTAGGTAAAATAAAAGATACCGTAGATAAGATACATAACATACGCACTAAAGCACCATTTAGCGACTTATTGGGGCATTATGATTGGGGTGGTGTATTAAGTGGTAAAACCATTAAATATAATGTAGTAATGGAGCATGAAAAAGAAACCTCAAAAGGCTCTTTTTTGCTGACTGGTGAAGCTGATGCTATAGTTTGTTTACAGAACGGAAAACATTTACTGCTAGAAATTAAAACTAGTGCCAAAGTGTTTAGAGAACAAGGCGTACCTGCGGTAATAGCAAAGCTAAATTATGATTTTCAAGTTGCGAAATATTTGAATTTAATGAGCGTGTGTGGATATACTCCATTAAAGACACCAATATTTTTAGTAGGAAACTATGCAAAGCAGTGTGGATATGCGTATCCCTTAAATATTGCTTTAGGAAATAAAAAATTGAACATGATAATGGAAACAATATTATAAAAGTTACAATCAAAGCCACCATCTAAGCATTATCAATGCGCGGATAGTGGCTTTTTTTTTGCTAGATGGTAATTCTTTGACAGGTGCTTATATATTATAGTCTTTGTCAGTAGAATGGGCATACTCACAAACATAGCTTTTAAAGCCCTTTGATAGTACCATTCTGCTGTCGCTAAAGCTTTGATAAAACCAAAACTTCAAAAGTGCCTTTTTGTCCTTTAGACTCAATGAGTTACGTTATTTGTACTTTTTTAAGTTTATTTTTTACATTGGAAACTTCCAAAGTATTGAAATATAAGACAATTAAGATAACTTTTAAATTTCTTTTTAAATTGTTTGACAATAATGCTCATGGTGTGTATACTGAGGGCTAAATATTAAACATAACTGGAACAATGATGAGAATAACAAACAACCAAGCACTTCAAAAGTCTATGAAAGTCACTAAGTTTATAGCTGATGATCAAGCTAAGCCTGTGATCATATCAACTTATAAAGAGCTATCGAAGCTAAAGAGTTTTTGGTCAAAACCAAATAATAAACCGTGTTGGTTGGCTGTAGATACCGAAACATTAGGGTTAGATCATTACACCACTTATAGTACTACGAAAGAGTCTACTGGAGAAGTAACTAAAATTAACTCTGCAATTACGTTAATTCAGTTCTTTGACGGTCATTATACTTTCATATTAAACATACCTAAGATAGTGCAGGCTAAATCATTAGATAAGATGCTGGAAGTGGTAAAGGAAATATTTGAGGATGAGAATATTGTAAAAGTCTTTTATAACGCATCATTTGATATTAGAATGTTATTATCATTTGAGTTATTGCCAAAGAACACACACTGCCTTATGTTAGGGGCTAAATTGGCACAAGAGAATGGAGAATCTACCTACCCATCATTGGCAAAAAGTGCATCAAGATATATAGAATATGTCCTACAAAAAGAGGAACAACTATCATTTGGAACAATTGAGGCAATGCAGGGGGAGTTGACAGAGAGCCAGTTAGGATATGCCGCGCTTGATGTGCAAGTTATGGCACCAATATATTTTCAAGTATATAATAAATTGGCATCAATAGACTCTTTGGATGCGTGGCAAATGGACAACTATGCAGCGGTAGGAGTAGCATTTTTAGAGCGGGGCGGATTACCCTTTTCAAGAAGCGAGTACAATAGAATCTTAGAGACTGAGGCTAATGACCATGTTAAATGTGCGGTACATTACGCAATGAGTCCTCTAAGAGACATTAACGCTAATTCATCGAAGCAAATTAAAGAACATTTTAAGACCACCTACGACATTAAATTGGAAAGTTCTGATAAAGCAACACTAACATTTTTAGCTAAGAAGAACAGCGGTAAAGCCAGTGATGATGCACAATTATTACTAGACTTTAAGGCTACTTTAAGTAATAAGAGTTTGCCAAACTTAGGAAAAGCTATACCGTCACCACTAGATGATAACAATTATTCTCTAAATACGAAAATTGAATTACTCGACATCTATAATACGCCCATAGAAAATAGGAAACAGTACGAAAATGCAAGCGCGTTATGTGGCATAAAAGGTGAAACTTTAATGATGCTATCCAGTAATTATCGCATAAATGGTGCGGTTACAGGCAGATTCAGTTCTACTGGTGATAGTAAAACCAAGATAAACCTACAGAATCAAAAGAAAGAATGGAGAAAAGCATTTAAGGTGCCTCAAGGCTTTGGTATTTCTACATGCGACTATACGGCGGTTGAAATGTGGTTAATGTTCCAGTTATCTGGCGAAAAAGAAATGATTAGAGCAATGAATGAAGGGTTGGATGCACATAAATTTGTAGCTTCTTTGATGATGGAAGTACCATACAATGAAGTCACACCAGAACAGCGACAAGCCGCCAAAGCTATTGGTTTTGGTCTTATCTATGGTCAATCTACATATGCCATTGCGGAAGGCTTAGAATGCAGTGTATCACATGCGGATAACTTACAAAAAAAGTTTTTTGAAAACCTACCAAACATTGGTGAGATGCAATATGACAACTTAGTAATTGGATTACAAAACGGATATGTACTGCTAGAATCAGGTCGTCGTCGTTATTTGTCATTAGACAAGGAAAACATAAAACGGCAACAGTACCGCGCTGCTACGAGAAAGATCAGCAACAGTCCTATGCAGGGCTTATGCTCAGAAGCAATGAAATTGGCAATTTATGAGTGTGTAACAAAGTTATATGATGACGGTATGATCAATAAAGTAACTGCTGGGGCATCAATTCATGATGAATTAAGTTTGGTATATAAATCAGAACATAGGGAATACGTGAATTCAGTATTGAAACATTCAATGAGCCGTGGAATAGATCGGTTTTTACCAGACATGGACATGAAAATGAGCGTAGAAGAAGGTAGGGTATGGTCAAAAGAGTCTTACACAACTATGTTAGAGGATCACATCAAAGCCACAGAATCGCAACGTGATAGGTCTTTAAAGACCTTTAAAGAATCTTTTGGTGAACAAAGTATTCAATATAGAGCGACTAAAGAAATGAGTGATGATCACTTAAAGATTATATTATGCGCATTAAAGGACCATAAAGGGCCTTCAACAAAGTTCAAAGGAAGTGCATCAAAGGTTTCTGAAGAACTTTTTAAAGAAGTTGCAATCTAAACTAAATGGTGATTCTTTGACAGGTGCTTATATATTATAGTATCTGTCAATAGAATGGGCTTCCCCATCAACTGCTCTTTTAAAGCCCTTTGATAGTACCACTTTGCTGTGATAACATTTTGATTAAAACCAAAACTTCAAATGTGCCTTATTATCCTTTAGACTCAATGAGTTATATTAATTAGGTTTTATTTATTTAGTTTTTTGTGTTGGGAATCTCCAACGTACTGAATTACAAGACAATTACGGTACTTTAAAAGTTTCAAAAACTACTTTTATTAATTAAGTGTTGACAACCCAAGCCAATAGTGTATAATGGGTACCAAGTTAATAGAACAACAAAAGAGAAAGATTATGAACAATCCGATGATAGTTATAGAGAACAATAAGGGCAATAAAAACGCCACCTTAATTAGTTACACTAAAGCACAAATTAGCGTAGACTTGGAGGGCATAACAGTTAAAATGAGCTTAAAAACGGGTTTTGAGGTAGGTTTTAGAAGAACAATAAAGACTAAATTAACCGCAAACAGAATTAATATAGAATCAGTAAACACCATTATTGATACTTTAGGTGAAGTAGTAAAGGCATATAAAACTAGTGCAGCTGCAAAGTCTTCCGCAACCAGAAGACTGAAAAAGGCAAATAAAAATCCAAAGAACTTTGAGTATGTAATAGAAGAACGTGGGGATGGTTTCCATGTAAAAACAGTAGATGTAAAAAACACCGCCAACGAGGATATTGAATTGATAGAACAACTAAAGTTTCAAATAGAAATTATGACCTCACAACAAGAAGGTGAAAGTTATTGTAAATTAGATTTACATGACATTTATAATCAATTAAGTAGCAAAATAGAGCTTAACAACGTTTTTAAAGGGGCTTACGTAAAAGCTATGGTAAAATGTGTGCCATTTTCTACTGCTGAAATATTGCAATTATTGGATGCTGGGGAAGTTAAAGAGTCAATAGAATTTGCAATAAATGAAAGTGACACAAGCTTGTTAATGTCTCAAATTGAGGCGGTGTATAATGAGTACATACTTGGGGACCATAAGCAAATAGGTGATCCGCAAAAGTTCATTAAACTAAATTTAGATCGAATAAAGAGCAATCAAAGCACTGCTAAAGTACATTATGGTTCTTTAGTAGTCTCAACTAAGGCTGAATTAGACGAAACAGGTGGTTTCTAATGCAAATATCAACTAATCCAAAGCCTGAAGGATTCTATCAAGGTCTATTTGATGACATTCTAAGCGAATCCGGAAAATATAATGTGGCACTTGAATCAATGTATAGATTCAAAATAACGACTAAAATGATGGATACATTGGCTGTATATGGAATTGAACATATTAGAGATACCGTATTTATGCGGAATGGTATTCGATGCAAATGTGGTTCAAGAGGACGCGCGGATATTCAACTAATTAATAGTAACAATGATCAGTTTTTGATTGAGCTAAAGTCAAATTATGGATATTTCAATAGTACAGAACCGGATCAACTAATAAAGTACATTATCGGTACTATATTGAATGATGGTGTTGCACCTAAACACGTTAAATTAATTTTTATCAGCACAGAAGCGTCTTTAGTGTCTGATTACGATTTAGGTGAAATAAAGGCTAAAATGTGCGAGGTGTTGACTTTAGTTGACAAGTTTAGTGAGGGAATGGGCGTATCAATAACAGGTTCAATAATAATAATAAAAAAGAACTACGACGAACTAACTTTGCCAGTAATACTAGGCAATAAAGCACAAGTTTACCCAACAAAATAAGAAAAAGCCATAATAAAGTGGCTTTTTGGAGACTATAATGAGCATATTACAACTAACTTATGGCAATACCTATATTGATTTAAATACTGACAATGGTTATTTCAATATAACAAGTTACTTCAAGCGCGAACAAGAATGGCGTAAAATGACACACAATAAGTTACTTTCTCAAAAACAGGTCAAAAAGGTATTATTAAGTAACCGATTTGCACTTCATTGTGCTGAGAGAAGTAGTATAAAATATTTAGTACTTATGTTACCTAATTTAAGCACTAAAAAAGCATTTGAAATGGCTTCAAAAGCTTTTAATACTAAAAACTTTACCGAGTTATTAAATAACTTTAGCAGTTGCTCTAAAGGAGCTAGAATAACTGTATTAAAACGATTTCTTACGGAAAAACAATATGTGGTTACCAATGCTGAAAATGAAACATGGGTAATTTTGAATTTACTGACTTTTTATAAATTTAACTTAGGAACAACATAATGAAAAACAATAAAGTGCATTTTAATAATGACAGCTATATGGCAATAATTGGTGGTCAAGATAGTAGAATGAAACTAGCTGCAACACCAAAGCTTTTTGAACTTCAGCACGATTGTCTGAATGAACTGTTAGGTAGTTTATTTAATATAGATAATGTCTACGACAAAGCACAAATTAGAAGAGAATTAATGAGTGTAATAGACGTTAATGAGTCAGATTTAGAGCTAAAAAAGAGCTTTAACGAGTTAGTTATAGCGTATTTAGTAGACTATGGTGCGGTTTCTAATGTAGCCACAATAAGCCTAGAAGAGATAAAAGCCAAATTAAGTACTATTGTAGGGCTATAATTATGATGTTTTTAGTTGCGATAATTGCGATAATGTTATTTTTAACCGCTATTTACACATTTCCTTGGTGACAATTCTTTTATTGCACGTTAAAGTGCAATAGTAAAGGACCATAAATTATAATGACTTTATTAAAATACTTTGATAGTCCCAGATACATGACTAGTAAATCAAATGAGATTTATTTTGTGATGAATGATATTTCAAAACAATTGGGATACACAAAAGCCTCAAATGCTCTTGGCATTATAGTACCGGAAGCAAAAACATATGGGGAACTGCGGAAGACGTTAAAGCCACATAAACAACGTTTACATAAAAACACCAAATTAATTACGGCAGAGGCACAACTGAAGCGCGTGGTAATACGGGCAAATACTAAATACAGTATGAGTATTTTAGCTGATATATTGAAATGCGAATTAAATTTAGGTACTAAATATGTATATATATTTGAGGATTTAGATCTTTGTGCGGTAAAAATAGGCATTTCAGAACATCCACAACAGCGCATAAAGAGCTTTAAAGCTAATTTAGGTGCTATCTATTACATAGAGGGTACACAAGAGCTTGAACGGCATTTACATAAAGTTTTCATGAAAAACAGAATTCGTACTAGTTACAGCACTGAAGTTTTTAAAGTAACGTTTGAAGAAGCCAAAAAAGAACTATTAAAAAGCAGTATAATACAATTTAAACTAACTTACTAGGTAACTTTAATTATGAATATTGAGATTTTAGAAGAAATGTTGCTAAAGGGTTTTACACCAAGCTATATTGCAAATTATAGACAAGAGTTAGTTGGTGCATCATTGGCACAAATTAGATCATATATAGATAATAAAGAAGAAATAGAGCGGGCGCGAAGACTTGCCAATATTGACAAAAAACAGAACGAGGACTTAATGATAGAGCTTAGAAAATTATTGAGCTGAGAATAAAGGGCTGTATCAGTAGAACATTTTGCACTACTGATACAGCTTTTTTTTTAAAAAAAATAACCTATTTTAGTAATTTAATCAAGCACTTGTAAGTTTCCATTATAAAAAACTAAATTTAAAAATCATAAATATTGTAACTAGTTGAATCTAAAGGACAAAAAGGCACTTTTGAAGTTTTGGTTTTATCAAAGCTTTAGCAACAGCAGAACGGTACTATCAAAGGGCTTAAAAAAACTCAATTGGCGCGGAAGCCCATTCTATTGACAGATACTATAATATATAAGCACCTGTCAAAGAATTACCATCTAGCTAATATATGGGTGCAGCCAGATCGTTTTTACTTTTAATTGCGCTTGTCTGCTCCTTTGATTGTAACAATAGTTGTTCCTGCCAAGCCTTTGCCTCCGCTGCATTAGCAGTATGACCCGTACCATCTGTATACTCTTTATAACGTTCCGGATGAGATTTTTGTAAGGCAATCCAATATGAAGTATAATCGCGTGATAGTGAATCACCTGAATATACATTAGTGAGACCGCTACTTCTTGCACCTAATGTGCCACTACTAGAAATACCAGATTCACGATCATTTTTATCTTGTACATACTCGGCTATTTCCGGTGGTGTGTACCAAGTACCACTATTAACTGAAGCTAGAAATCCACCTGAATTACTTGAATTATTTTGCATCATTTTTTCCACCTCAGTTTTAGACTCCATAAAGTCTCCAATTGAGTTTGAACTTTCGTTCATAATACCACCGCCAAGAGATTGTCCAATAGAAATACTTTGTTCAGTACGCTTCGATGGCTCTATTGTTGCTGTAGCTCTAACTTGTGCTATTTCTGCGGCTGTTTGAATCATTTGAGTTTTAGTTTGATTAAATGAACTCGTCATTGCTGCACCCATATTTTGCACTTGAGAAACCGCGTTAGTTCTCATCGTACCTATTGCAGAACTAACGCCGCGCTCCATTTCTACACTTTTATTGTAACCATTTATTTGCATATTTGTCATCTGCGCGGTAAATGATTCACTCATACCCCCAATGGCAACTAATGTGCCATCTTTTAACTTAATGAAGTTTGCAACTACACCATCTTTTAATTGTCTAGTTATGACTTCAACATTTACCGCGGTATTACCCATATCAACTTCTATAGCATCCCCAAAGTCTGTTATGGCACGCATTGAGCCATCTGACATTTGTATAATGGTATTCATAACACCATTTCCCATTTGTACCGTATACGCAATTGCATTTGTGGATAAAGTTTTAATCTCATTTTCTGCAATAGTCCGCATTTGGTTTACATCAACAGCAACTTTACTGGCCATTTTTCCAGTTGCTTGAACGACCCCAAATTGCATGTCAATTGCTTCTTTAGTAACTGTTTGAGCCATACTTGCTGTAGATTGTCTAACTCGTTCTTCCATAGTAGAAACATTGGAAGTCACATTAGTTGCCATTTGAGAGGACTCTGATACCACGTTATGGTTCATTTGAAATGCGTTTGATGTAACATCGGTAGCCATCCATGCACTATTATTTATGGAACCTTCAGACATTTCCGCAATATTAGTAACTACATTGGTGCGCATTTCACCAGTTGTTGCAACAACTTGTTGCCCCATTTCGACAACGTCGTGTGTTACATTAGTATTCATATTAGAGGTGCTGTCACTGACGTTAGTTACCATTTGTTTTAGATCCGTAGTAACATTTGTAGCCATCTTTTCGGTTTCCTTAGATACCCCTGTAGTCATACTTGAATATGTTTGTGTTATGGCTTCCGCAAATGCAAATTGCAGCTCTTGAGCTTCTTTAGTCATTGAAGAATGCTCATCAAATACGAACTTCGACATATCTACAGAAGACTTTTGTGTTGCTACCCGCATATTCTCAAAAGATTGTGAAATCTCATCGGTCATACCAAGTACCGCCAACGCGCTATCTGATGCCATTTCGGTCTCTGATTTAGCTATTAGAGTATTAGAGTCATCAATAGATTTAGCAATGGCTGAAGTAGAACTTTTAATACCATCTTTGAGAGACTCAAAAGCTGCTAAAGTCTTTTCGGCGGTTTCATCAGACATTATACCAAAGAAATCTAATGTTTTGATTACATAACCGAAAGAATCAATCATACCACCCAAAAAAGATGCTATTTTGCTGAAAACGAGTTCCGCAGTCAATCCCATTTCGCCTAATTTATCAATAAACGCACCAAACAGATTAAATACCATTTCAAAAATACCACCAATTATTCTAAAAAAGCTGGTAATTTTGTGTTTCATACCTTCAACAGAAACATTAAAGCCATCAAAATAAGTTGACAATTTAGCAATCATTGGTGGCAACACTTCACCTAAAGCTTGTGCGGCTGCTGTGCCTAATTGAAATAATTTATCCAAAATAGGTTTCATGGATTCACCAACTTTGAACATTGCGGAGTTCCATGAACTAATCATTACATCCAACATATGATTAGTAGTGCCTTCAATCTTGCCCTGCATGGATTTAGCCGCACCCACCGTACCATTAAAGCTTTTGGATACTTTATCACTAAACGTGCTTGATTTATGTGCTGCTGCAATAAAAGCTTGTCCCATCTCATTACCCATAATGCTGATAATGTCTTTGACTGGTTGGTCATCCGTAGCCAATATTAAGTGTCTTTTAAGCTCATTTAATTGGTCATTGATATTATCAAATTTAACTTTGGTGCCGAGTTTAGTGAGAGTTAAACTAAGTTTATCGCTTCCAGAACCCATATTTTTAACGGCTTTTGTGGCACTATTAATTGCTTGTTCCCAACTATTAACAGGTGTTTTAAAGCGTTTAACTAGTCCTAAGAAGTTTTTAGTGCTTCCGGTAGCAGCTATAATTTGCTTACTGTTTTGATCGATTGCAACAGTATATCTATTGACCGGTACCATAGTGTTCTTATAAGAATTTCCCAAGCTTTTAAGATATAAAACAAATTCTTGTCCATGGGTGGTGGCAATATCTTGTCGGTATGTTTGGGCTTCAAGTTCTGAAGTGGTAAATTTAATTGCTTCTCCGAGAAACTTAAATTGTTGTGAGGATATTTTAGCACCATCAAGCCAAGCCAAGAACTTTGAGGCGTGCAATTTACCTGCAATAGCAGCGGCTGCTGCAATACGTTCAGACTCGTCAAGACCTTCAAAAGACTTTGATAATTGCAATACCACATCATTTAAAGGGCGTAATTTACCGCTAGCCGCCTTGACTTCAAACCCAAGCTTTTTCAACATTGCATAGCTTTTTATAGATGCTTTACCAAACTTCTCAATAGAACCTGTAGCCTCTTGTTCAGTAGAAAGTGCTTTGCCATGGGCAACTTGGAGCCTATAAATGGCTTTTTTGTACGATATTAACGATCCATCGGATTTACGTATGGTAATACCAAGTTTATTTAATTGCGCTTCAAAGGCATCAAGAGATTGACCGTTTTTATATCCTTGATAAAGGTCTTCAACAGCTTGTTTTTGTGCAATCATAGAATCTTTAACGGCTTGTAGCTGCACGGCAAAGGTTTTACTAGTTTCACCTACTTCAGCAACGTCAACACCAAGCCTAGATAGCCATATACCGGCTTCTTTTGAAGGTGCTACTAAGCGTGCTATAATAGTTTTTAGTGCATTACCTGCTACCGTAGTTCTAATTCCCCTATCACTCATGACCTGTAATTGCGCTATTAACGCGCTCATACCTTGTCCGGCACTCTTGAATATAGAATTAGTGGAGGACATACCATGACCTAACAATGCTACAGAAGTTTTCGCATTGGACATACCAGATGTCATCCGATCACCAGTAGCAACTACTAGCTTCATGTCCAAATTCCACGCTTTGATAGAGTCACTAGTACGGCTTGCAACTTCTGTCATACTTTCACCGGAGTTAATAACTAAGCTTGTAAGAGTAGGCATTATCTCAATAAGTTCTTTTGTTTTGAACCCAGCAAGAGCAAATAAATCCGCACCATCAGCCAACTGTTTTGCAGACATTGATGTCTCACCTGCCAACTTTATAATGGAGTTTTTAAGTGCTTCATATTGTTCAACAGCTTCGCCAGTGCGTGCAATAGTACGATTAATTTGATGATTAAGACCAATAAAAGTATTTGCGCTATCAACACCGATATAAGAAATTGCGGTACCCATTGCGCCAGAACCCCGTGCAATAAAATTAATGCCGCGTTCTGTGATACGTAATTGCACATTAAAGCCCGTAATAAAATCTTTAGCACGCCTTACACTATTTCCCATACCAATGGCGGCGCGTTTGGCGGCTTTAAAAGCCATTTCAGCACCTTCTATGACAGCCGCTCCTGCTACTTTAGCCGTAATTTTCCATACTTGTGAACTAAATACGCCAGACATTATTTTTTTCGCTATTATATCCGGTTTAGAGCCAATAACAAGTCCAATATTACGATTTTTAAGGCGGTCATCAACAAGATCTTTTAATTTTCCATCATAATTTGCATGTACATCAACATGAATTTTATGAGCTTTTTTTAACAATGCTCTAAATTTACTGAATTTCCTCGTTGCCTGATCAGTATTTGCATCAACTGGTGTGCTGATATGTTCTTTAATTTTCTTTTGTAGATTCTCAATGCTTTTTTTTGCGTTTGTTGTATCGGTTTTGAACGCTCTAAAATCAGATTCTACTTTAATAGTATATCTAGGCATAATTTTATTTTCCCTTAAAATGTAATAAATTCAATAACATAAAAGCTTCCATTATAAAAAACAGCTTAAATAAAACTCAAATAATGTAACTCATTGAGTCTAAAGGATAATAAGGCACTTTTGGAGTTTTATTTTAATCAAAATTATAGCAACGGTAGAATGATACTATCAAAGGGCTAGGCAATAGCGCGGTTGAGGCAACTTGTGTGGAAGCCCATTCTATTGACAAAGACTATAATATATAAGCACATGTCAAAGAATTACCATCTAGCGAAAAGCCCTTTGATTGTTCATTATCTTGACAAACCATATTTAGCCAATACGGCATCCAAGGTTGCTAATGTTGTATATGTAGCCAAAGTGTTATTAAATGTAGTGTTGGTAACATAATTATTTAACTGCGCTTTAGTTGCATATGTGGCTACAATATGTGATGAGGTACTATAATTGGCTAAAGCCGCTTGCGCTGCTGTTTGAGTCAAGTATACGGACGCAATTGACGCTGTAGTACTATAAGTGGCTAACGAGGCTTTTGTTGCATATGTGGATGCGATTATTGCAGTAGTACTGTAGTTGCTTAAAGCTGCTTGAGCGTCAGCTTTAGTCAGATATGTAGCAGCAATATTGCTTGATGTCATAAAAAAGGAAAAAGCGGTTGTAATTTCCGCTGTGGTACTGTAATTGGCTGCAATATCTAAGGTAGTACTATAAGTGGCTGCAATATCATTAGTAGTACTATAATTGGCTAAAGCCGCTTGTGCTGCTGTTTGAGTCAAATATGTGGACGCAATTGAAGCTGTAGTACTATAATTATTTAAGGTGTTATTAAAGCCATTACTAGTAATGTAACCATTTAAAGTATTATTTAATGCTGTATTGGTAACATAATTAATTAATTTGTTAGTTAATGAGGAATTAGTAACATAATTGGTCAAAGTTGCTGCAAGACTGGTAATAGTAACATAATTATTAAACTTAGCACTAAGGGCGTTTAAAGTTGCGTCAACAGTATCTAATCTAGGTCTAAGGTAATCAAACGAACCACGTGCCGCCTCAAGCTCTTTGAGAACATCATTAGTAACTTTAGGTTTATTTTTCTCTGCGAATTCCATTTTTAAATTGACTCCAAAAGAGACAAGTTAATTGTAGAAGTGTTGCCATGACCTATTTCATAGGATGGATAGTTATTTTTATTTATATAACACATAGCGGTGGACACTTGCGACAAAATAAGCGCGTTTGATGACGCATTTGTAGTACTGTGAACGGCTGTGAAAAAGACCATTTTAGAAGTATTTCGATTAATAATTAATTGTACGTATTCCATAGTGTCAATATAGTCAAATAATGTTGCTTTTAGATTAAAATTACGTCTACTAATAGAAGGTTTACCACTAATAGAACCTTCAACAGAAATATTTTGTGTGCTTGATGTCTCATATTGCACCACCAACGCATCTATGCTACATATTTTTGGACTAAATGCTTGACCAACCGACATAAAACCTATAGATAAAGAGTCTACTGTATTATCAACTGTAATTTCCACAAAACGAGCTACTTTTTTATCAAAGAATTTATAAAATACATTGTATGGATTTATTTCTAAATTAGTTGAGGAAAGACCGCCAAAACCATTTAAGCCAAATGAAGCTAAACCAAAACCAATTCCAAGTTGTCCTGAGATCCATGTTTCATCAAAGACAATATTACTATTGGAGTCCATTAATCGGAGCTTAACAGATGCCCTAATGCCGAAATTATGGTTATATATAATTAGGTTATCAATTTCTTTATCAAAAGAAAGATCATAAATAAACTGTTTTTGACCGACAACCGGTGATGAGTTCCATTTTTGCCATATTAGATCATTGTGTAGATATGCTAAACTTGAACCAGCCGCAGTACCTATACCCGCGATTTGATTTGTTTCATTGCAATGGAATTTCCAAGTTAAAGAAAACATTTTAATCCTCCTTTAGTTTATCTTAAATGGTAATTATAGTGGCTATTGTACTATGTGTTTTAAAAGAATATGCCATAGACTGCACAAAAAAGTCACTATTAATGCCAAATAAATTACTTTCAATTCTAATGGTGTCACCCACGCTGAAATAGCCCGCAGTAACACTAATTTCAATAGTTGCCACTCCTAGACCACCCTTATAGCTATTATATACCTTATCAAGCGCAATTGTTGCAGCATTTAATGACATTGGTACATTAATAGTTTTATAACGGGATTTTAAATGCTCAGGGTAATTAACTGGATTAACCCGCTCTAACGTTTCATTATCACCTATTGCCCAATTAAAGTCATAATTTACCTTAAAATATGTATATGGACGAGATAGATAAATAAAGTTAAGGTTTGTGGATAAAATTGAGGTGTCATCAAGGGTTATATTTGATGTGGTGGCTTTAAATTCTTTGATACGGACTTCCTCAGTTAAAAAGTCAATATACCACACTAAATTAAGACTATGTAAGAGTAGATTTAATAGCTTTTCCAAAGTCATTTGAGTAAATAATTGAATTCCTATTTGTTCATTATATATGGCGTTAATATTAGCGATGTCTGAGGTGTTTACGGAGAAACCGTAATGATGTAATAAAAACTGTAGTAAATCTGCAATAGTACCGGTTGCATTACTACACGTAATAATAGGGCTGCTATCAATTGTCTCAGTAACTTCCAATATTGTTGCACCTTCTATAACACTAGTGTTGAATGTTTTTCCATTGCCTTTATTGTCTTTAACTTGTGTTATGTTCACAGGTACGCCACTTACGACATAGTAGGTACTACCAGCGTACTCAATTGGAACACCCCCAAAATTATCTCCTGATCCTACTACAACAGGCACATCATAGCCTCTAAAAGTTCTTAATAATTGCCTATTAAACGATAAATTTTTACTAGAAAGTGTCACATTAACGCCTTTAGTACCTAATTTGACATTAGAAATATAACCTGTATAAAATAATGTGAATTGATTAAGTTCTGTATTTGATATACTACCAACATAAAAACGTACTTTAGAGCCATAATATTTAGCTACTTCATATAATATACTTGTATCATATATTAGAGTGAAACCACTATTTTCTTTTTGTTGTGGTAAAGTACCAACCTCCAAAGGCAATTGTGCAGCATAACCAATAGTTACATAATCACTAATAAAGGGAAAAACCGTGATGAAACTACCTGAATTATCTTTTATATTCAATGGTCGAGTAGAATAGTGTAGAATAGGTTCTGTTATAGACTCAATTTGTATTATTAACGCGCCATTGTCTTCTAAAAGTGCAAAAGGGATTGGCATTATAACACCTCTAAAGAAATTATTTTTGTCGCATGAATTATCGTATAGGAATACTTATGGTCTGTATAAGCTTCACCAGTGAACATATTAGAGTATTCTGTTTTAGTTTTTAGTAGTGAAAGTAGTTCATGTAATAGTTCACCATTTGGATTAGTTTTAATGCACATTCTAAGCGCAAAGCTAGTACTAATATGCCCCACAAAGCGTTTACAATGTATGTTACTATTATCAATAGATGGAAACGATGTGGAAACTATAATGCGGTCACCGTTAGTTGCATCAACAGTGCTGTCATAATATCCAAAAATGACTCTTATCGCATTGATAACAATGTTATTAGCAAAAAGTTGCAGAAACTGTAAATATTCCGCATTAATTTTTGCGGAAAATGAGTTCACCATAAAATACCTATTTGAAAAGTTCAAAATCCGCCAATCAAAGCCACAGAATATGCAACTTTAATTGGTTATAAAATTAGAAGTTGGCAACAATTACACTACTAAACTGAGGTGTACCACATGGTTTAGTAACATTAAAATTCATATTAGTGTGAAGGACACCGTTTACGTCTTCTTGCTCAGGTGCAGCTGATAAGCTACAATCTGTAGCAGATATAAGGAAGCGTTTGCCGATCACATCGTCGCCGTAAGTTATACAAATAGTGAACTTATTGGCATTTTCCCAATCGCTGAAAATAGGTAATTTAGCGAAATCAACTTGCGAAAATTTGAGCATTAAAGAAGGTTCAATACCAGTCAAGATAGAACCATTGCATTTTTCGGTTGGAAGTGTAGGTTTAACTTGAGTGGTATTAGTCTTAAATTCCAAAGCTTCAAAACATGCCACATCGCTCAAAATTAGCCCATTGATGTTGACTTTAAGGTTTTTTAATTGCACCGGTAAAGAACAAACTGTGCTGGTGATTGCAGGCGGCGTTTGATTATCTACTGGGGTAACATATGTCCCTTCGCCCTCAAAAGTAAGTTTTGGCAATTCTTCAAAAGCCCAATTTAACCCGCCTTGCACACCATTAGTTTGGTACATAAGGTCACCATAAAAAAACTGTAGGCTAAGGGTTTTAATAGTGCTAATATCGCTTGATAAACCAAAGACATTATCAAAGATAACTGAAAGTGCATTAGTTTTTTTAGTAGAAGGTGTACCACTAAAGAACAATGTATCACCAATATTAGGTATTATAGCTGTCTTTGATTTTAAAATTAAATATGTATCATTGACTGCGACTACAACATACTCACTGGACGCTGATACAGGTGTAGATGTATCACAAAAAGTACCCTTTGTAATTCCTAAAACACTTCCTGCGCCTGTCGAGGTGCTATTTTCAGGTATTACCGGAACATAAAGTAAAGTATGTCCAACTATTTTAGGAAGGCTAGAAGCCTCTAAAAACGGCGCAATATCCGACTCTCCGTTACTGTTAATGCCTGAAGGCAAAAGCATTGGATTACAGGTTATTGTTTTTTTAGTTGGAATTAAATATTTACCGCCAAAATTTGGGTTTATATATGTGGCTTCGGTGGTTTCACTTGAAATCTGTAATGAGGTGGACTGTTCCGCGATAAGTACGTCATAGGTGGATGCACCGTCGCCACGAACTGTTTCTGTTCCAACTAAAACCAGTGCGTTGCTAGTCAATCTAGTAGTCATAAAAAATTTTCCTTTTAAAACTGTATTAATGCAATAAAAACAACACTTTACAAAGTTCCATTTAAAAAATGAGAACAAATAAAGTGCTAAAGTTGTAACTCATTGAGTCTAAAGGCTAAAAAGGCACTTTTGAAGTTTTGGTTTTATCAAAGCAATAGTAATGCAAGAGTGTTACTATCAAAGGGCTTTAAAAGCTCGGTTGGTGTAAAAGCCCATTCTACTGACAAAGACTATAATATATAAGCATCTGTCGAAGAATCACCATCTAGCTAAAAACAGCTAGTGTTTAATGTAGTTAGTTTAGTGTATGCGGTGCCTATCTGTACTTTGATAATTTTATATTGCTGATATTGATACTCAACAATTGCGCCCAATAATAAATCGTATTTAATACTGTCGGTGCATAATTGTAATATTGTAATATCGTTAATGGACTTAATAAAACGCACATTTTGATGCTCAAATAAACCGTTAGACAGACTAATTTTACTAATCACTTTTGTTCCTTGCATAAAGAGCGTAAGCCTCAAAAACATAGCATAACAATCTATAATCAACTTCGGGGCGCAATAGCTCAAGCTTAACTTTTAGAGAAGACCATTCAATAGTACCCTCTTTCAACAAATCAAGTCCATGTAGCATTAAAAACTTAAATTCCGCATTAATAATTGATAAAATTTGGATTATGTCATCACTATTATCACCAATTTGTGCTTTTATTCTCTTCTCAGCTTCTTCCATGGAGAATCCAAGTTGCATAAAACCCGACAATAGATGGTCCTTTTCTGCACCGCTTTTATGTGATGACTTATCTATGCACTTTAAAGCTTCTAATACGCATTGTTCAATTATGATGCACTCATCTTTAAAAAAAAAGTATTTGTAACACTATTTATAAAATGAATTGGCGCAACATGTAAAAACTCTACGCCTGCATATGTTTTTATACCATCCACTGCTTCAAGTTCTTCAGTAACACCATTTTTAGTGGTTTTGATGTCAACAACAAAACAGTCAACTAATCGTAATAATCGTTGTGCTGTTGATATTTCGGTGTCGGTGTTTATATTGTCAATTTCCTCAATCAAAGCCGGCGTAATGACTTTATACGTACATAATATACTTACATTAGAGGGTAAGTTGACAAACTCACGTGCTTCTTTAGATAATTTAACTTTACTTTCAAAGGTACTAACAAGTTCAATTTTCATAATTTTAAGTGTCTTCTAAAATAAATTCAAACGGGTTTTTTGTAGTTAGATATTGCTCTAATATCTGGTTCATATTTAAAAACAAAACGTTGCTACTATTTTTTCGGTGTTCCGAGGTTTCGCCTAATCTTGTCACATTTTCGCCAGAACCAAATGAGTGCAAAGCTTTACCATTAATAGAGCATTCACGCATAGCAGCAAGAATATACAACAATTGCGCCTCGTGTATGGCTTCTGGTATCTCGGTATCTAAAACATCTTTTATTCCCGTCCTTGGAAAAGCATAAAGATTAGTTGACACCGTTTTAGTACCTAAAAAGTCAAAATTAAAGGTTATAAAAAGGGCGGCATCTTTGATTAATCCATCAAGACCTATAACGGGTCCTACTGTAGTTATATCTCTAATTCCATATAAATCAAGTTCTACTAAAACACGCTGTTTTTGTACTAACATAAAGCCTAACATCCTTTGTTCCAATGTTGTGCTAATAAGAAACAAAAGAAGGATTTATAGTCCTTCTTTTGTTACCAAAAATGGCAATAAATGAAATTCTTTAAATGAACTTATCTGCCAAATCTATTTTCACCGAGCGTACACTAAATTCGGGTATCATAGTTCTAAGACCGTACAGTATGGAAATATCATAGAGAGTTATTTTATGCGCTCTTTCGACTTCCATGGTGTACGAAATGTTTGCACCAGAATCAAATACAGTGCCGCTAGTACTAGTAAAGCCTAATGGAGCTGCTGGTCGTGATACAAACGTTAATGCGGTCTGGTTATAAATAAAAGCCTCGTCTTGAATCTTTAATACGCGAGCTTCAAAAGTACCACTAACGCCTAAATATTGAAACGCACCGCCGCCACGAACCTCTATTTGTGCGGTACCGCCTGATAATGTAGCACCTTGAGAGACCACGAGAGTTAATGTATTATCATTACCCGCTGTAGCAGCACCATTAAACTTTTCTACCAATAAAATATCACCAACATGAAACTCTTTGCCGCCTGTAGGAGCTGCTGATACTGTGATGGCATAATCTCTACCTTCTTTAATAGCAGGTACCGCAGAAGTTACTACACCGTCTACCCTAACAGAATGATCCACGCCACGAGACACATTTATGGGCATAAAGTCATATCCCAAACGTTGTCCTATAACACCCTTTTTAATGGTCTTTGATTCTGCTTGGAAATCACGGGTTAAAAATTGCGGTTGTGTCAATATAATTGCTTCCGTTTCACGACCAAAGACCGCCAGCCGTCCTGTAGACGGTGCTTTAAAGCTCAATGCTTTGTTAGCATCAACAATATCTTGATATGTGCTTAATGGTGCGTTCGTAGTAAGTAAAACATTACCGGTATTTTTAAGTTCTGCAACAATACGATCATTTAGTGTATCACTCAAAGCATCAGCAGCTTGACTAATTGCGGACGGAATTTGGTCAACTATACCGCCTTTACCAGCAACCACACGATCATCTAGCTGAAATCTTACGTGATCCCAATGCTGTAATTGAATTGCCTTATCGTAAAATAAAGGTGTTTCACCCGGTGGTGTTGAAAGTGATGGTGTAACCGGTGTGACACTTAATGGTTCAGCATAATTGACTTTAATTAATTCGCCTTTTGCGGCTCGCATACTGCCAGCATCATTGTTTACTGTAGCCAGTAAGTTCACTCGTTGTTGATACGCTTTGCTAAATCCCTTCAATAGATGTGGGATGACACTAGCGTAATTTCCATGGAAAGTAGCCATTTAAATTGTCCTTTAATTGTTAATAAAATTATAACCAACGTGTATGAAATTGGCGTTTTTGCCCTCACGGTCTAAAATCATAGGTTCAACATAATGATCAAATTCAGGTACTTTGAAACCTAATCCGTAAACATATGATTCACCACATTCTAAAACTTTAAAGTCATTTGGTTCAAATAGAACAGAAACCATAGTTTGGCTAATGATGGATATAGAGCCATTAAGTAAACTTTTAGTGAGGACTGCATTTCTATCGGTGTCAATTTGCTTTTTCTTAATTATAAAAACCACATCGGTGACTCTTGATGAACTTAATTTCTGTCTATCAAAGAAAATTGTACAATCAAAAGTTACTGCTACGGTTTGTTTTGGTAGTAATGAAATAGCCATTAAATTAGAACTTTAACGCTCTCAACACTATCTAAAGACACTTTAAGTTCTTCTGAACTTGCAAATAGGACTTCATTGAAGTCAACCAATGGCACTATATTTGCACTTTCACTGTCTTCTGTTGAAGACAGAATAATGTTTCCCGCGTAATCCTCTGTTCAGACCACATCACCGACTACTACAGTTTCACTTGGGTCTAATGAAATAGGAGCCGCCATAATTGCGGAAAATGCAGCTACACCAGCACGAAAACCGGCCTCAATACGTTTGTTATTAGTACCGATTAAGTCCCACACATCTTGCTTAGAGGTTTTTTCTAATATCTTTAAATAAATATCATTTAAAGTACTTTCTAAAGTTGCAATAGAGCTTCTAAAAGAGTCGAAAATAGCTATATTATTGGACTTATATTGTATTAAGTCTTCTCGTAGCACTAAAGTTCTTTCTAATGCGTCATCACTTTTTGCCTCAGCAACTGAACCAATTTCTAATGCGTTATCTGCAATGGATTTAATAGCTAACAAGTCATTGACGATGCTACCATCGGTATTTAAATCTAATGAATTGACTAACTCAATTAAGCTTTTAAGCTTTTCTGCACTAGCTGAGTCATTAACTAAGGAATCAATTTGATTTTGTAATTGAGTAGTAATATTCCCAAATTGTTCGCTAATTGTTGCATCACCGCGAGTTATTGCTGCTAAAGTGGCAACCGCTAGTGCTTCTAATGATTCATTAATGAATACTTCAGGATTTGGGTTATAACCTGCCTCACTTATATCATTAACATAATTGTTTACTTCAGCCATTTCATACTCCTTAAAGTTAAATTAAAATCAATCCCTTGAAAACTTTTGTATCCCTTCATATTTAAATAATATGCAAAAAAAGCATCCTGTAAAAATAAACCTTGTTTAATTTAGTCTTTATTAAAGAACTCGGACATGTAATCATCAAAATTAATCTCATTTAAATCATTAAAAGGCACATTAAAATCTGTTTTTTGCACTTCTTTTATGTCCTTTGTAGGTTCTTTTTTACTAATTGTGACATTAAGCGAGGGTGTTTTATCAACTAAATCCGGATTTAATTTAACCAAATTGGCGATTTTTGTCTTTAAATTAGACATTTCAAGATCAATATTTACATCTTTATTACTCTTTATTGCGTCAACATCGGAGCTAATTATGGCTTGCATAACCTCTTTTTTCGCATCGGATAGCGTTAAATCGGCTAAAACGGCATCTATTTTTGCGCTTATTAAATGCTCTTTTTGCTGAATTTGTAGAGCAGATAGCTCATTTATTGCATTTTCTGTAAGTTCTTTAGAACTTTTTAGCTCTTTTGTAGATTCATTAAGTTCTTGTTTTAATTGTAATTGTTCTTCAACAAGCGGGTGCATAATCTCTTTAATGCTTTGATGTTCAACAATAGAAGACTGCGCGATATTAAGCTCGTATCGACCATTTACAGATACATAATAGGCTTTAGTAGCCTCATCCAAAGTTTCGTATAAAGTGTTGGCTATAACTAGTGCTATTTTCATTTTTTAATTTTGCCTTTTGGTACTGTAGTGTTCATATTTTGATCAAATAACTCAAAGCCAGTTGGCTCAAAAGTGATCATTAGATTTTCAATTGGTGGAATAATACGAAATTCCATAGCCAATTTAAGTACGTCTATATAGTACGTTAATAGCCTATCGGTAACAAAGGTTTTTAATGTATCCTCGTTTTCTTTGATTTGAGCTACTTCAAAGGCACTTTTATTTTGACCGCTGTAGTTTGTACTATTGACACCAGTCATACCTTGGATGTCCACTAAATAGCGTTCTAATTGATCCCTTGCGGCATTAATGGAGCCACCACTATGTTCAAGAAAACTTAACTTGTCCATAGTACCAATTTTAATACCGCGTAGGCGTGCGTTTTCGCCCATACTCATAGCTTTAATTGGTGATGCGCCTTGGTATACTAATCGTGGTCGAAGAACTTCTTCCAATAAATAATCAATATTGGCACTATTAGTTGACAGTTTTATACAAGATAGTGCCAAAGTGTACAAATATGGAGTACCTCTAAACACAATGTCGTCGTTAAAAATTAAATTAGCTCCTACAACGGGTATTTTATCGCCTATTCCAGTAATAGTTTGTACGCCATCTTGTCCATTATTGGTAATTTCTAAAATTACCTTATTGTCTTTAATATAGTACTCATAAATAACCTCATTACTATGCAGCGTTTTTTCATTTGGATCAAAATGATTCTCAATTGATTTCCATTTAATGAACTCAATAACACCGATATTATTTTTACATATGTCTATAATGTTCTTACCATCTAGCTGATAAAGCATAAATTGATTATTTCTCGGTACTATAACCGATGCCACGCCGCCATAATTAATGAAACTATATGCTCCACGCTTAAAACTACTTAACGCGCTATTATGTAGCCCATCAATGTTCAATAAAGTGTCAATAGAAACAATTTTCGTACCTGATGTGATTTTTAATGCGTCGGTGCTAAATATGTTACTTATCAACTTAACTACAGCACTACTGTATTGGTAAGGTGTCCATAAATGTTGTAATCGCGCATCTATGACCGCGTCTGGTTCCGCACTAATATTTAAATGCTCAATCATATTAGCTTTGATAGGCGTAATATCACTGGTCAATAAATAGTCTATAATAGCCCAAATAGGGCTAAATTTATAAAAGGTATTTTGTGTGTCGTTATAGATCATATGTGCGCCTCGTGAGATAAATAGTCCGCGAATAAATGTGTTTGTCTATGTTCATGTATTAAATTAAACGCATGATTACATAGTGTATCAAGTTGTGAGGTTTTTAAAGTTATTGTATCTTTTTCACCCTTAAATGCAAACTTTACTGCCAATAGTTTGAATAATGTATTGTCAATGTCACGAGTTTTTGGAAATCTTTCAAAGAAATCAGATAAATTAAACATAATAAAATATTTTTAGTGTTGTTTACTTTAAAAAAACCGCTTAAAAAAAGCTAAATTAGTAAAAAAAAGCCATTTTTACTAAAAAATTAAGTTTAAAAATAGCGAATAAAGCACTTTTTTAAACTTTTATTTTTTATCAATTGAATTTTCTGACATACTTATATAAGTATAAGGAGTGCAAAAATGGACGTTATAGAACAAGTATATAATGACGCTCTTAACGAGTCTAGTAAAGACTTAAAGGGTTTATTTGATCAAATCTTAATGAGGACACCAATCAAAACGGGTGCAGCAAGAGCATCTTTATCGGTCACTAGAAGGGCGTTCAATAGAAATAGGGTGAACTATAGAAGAGTACGGTTAGCAACGGTTAGAGCTAAATTAGAACAAGATAAGCTTGAATACGGTACCGATTGTACCTACTATGACAAGTTAGAAGCAGGACTATCAAAACAAGCTCCATTTGGAGTATTCGGATTAACTTACAATGAATTTAAAGGTAAATACACATAATGGCAACTTTATCACAACATAAAATACCTGCGGGTACGGTACCCTGGTTTGCGCAATATTACTCAATGTTAGATGACATAGAAAACATCTTAACCGTAATAGAGACCAATATAGGTACAAATGATACAGATATAAACACGCTAAATACATCTATAGATACAAACACATCACGTACAACAACAAATAGACTGGATATTGCATCCCTAAATACTTCAGTGACTACCAATACTAATGCAATAGCAACAAATACGGCAAGTATAGTGACAAACAATACTTGGCAAGATGATATTGACGCAAAAAGCGCATTTGGTGTACCCGCAAAAGATTGGTTATTATTGGTAGAAAACTTTTTAGTTGATTCTTATACGTACACTTATACGGAAAAAGTATCCGGATTTAGATCAAGAACACTTGGCGTACACACTTCCGGAAGTCTTTCCATGCGATTGGACGTAATTGAGCATAAAATAGATTTTGTAATGGACTATTTAAAATCAATTGGTGCCAATTATATGGACGATAGCGGAAACGTGGTACCGCCAACAACACCCAACCCATAATATGTAGCTAGATGGTGATTCTTTGACAGGTGCTTATATATTATAGTCTTTGTCAATAGAATGGGCTTCCCCACAAACTGCACTTTCAAACCCCTTTGATGGTACCGTTCTGTTGTGACAAAGGCTTTGATAAAACCAAAACTTCAAAAGTGCCTTATTTGCATTTAATTTCAACGAGTTATAGTTTTATTGATTTTTATAGTTTTGAATTGTACTATGGAATACTTCAAGCTATTGAATATATTAGAGAATACGCAAAAATAAAAAAAACATTAAAATATGTTGCAAAATTTTCTTGAATACTGTATAATGATTGTAAATCTTATTAAATAATAGGCTAAATATTATGAGCTACAAAATAACTGCAACAGAAGCAGAGAAATTAATTGTAAAAATTAAAGCCGTATGTGACGAAATTTCTACTAATTTAGACATTAACGACTACCCAAACAAAGATTATTTAGGTTTATCTTTAGAAGACGGTGCAGAATCTTTAATAGAAAAACTGGACGACGGTGAAAATAAATTTGTTTTGGCTGACCGCGGCAACCTTAGATGTTCTGTTTATATAAATGGAAAAGGTGCGAATATATCCGCAACCTTTAACGCATTTTCACCTTCAGTACAAGAACGCTTTATTGGCAAAAGTTTTTCTATTGCAGCATCCACCAGAAACAATGCAATAACTATCGAAGACTCTGATAGAGTGCCTACAGCTAAAATTTGCGTATCAAATCAAAGTAGAAAAATAGCCACAAGTTTGTTTTCAAAGTTAGCTGCTTCAAAAGAAGCTGTTAAAAACACTGACTATATAAGTAATAAAAAAAGCTCTTTAAGAGCAGCAGAGTTAAGTCTTTTACAAGACTTTGGTGCAAAAGCACATGATAAAGACCTTTATACACCGATTACCAATTTAAATACAATTATAGCCAATGGCTTAGCTGAAGACACTACAATAGTGTCTTCCTTACGCATTTCAGGTAAAATTAAGCATATGCAAGAAAACGGTGTTGTTGGCTTTTGTGGGCATCAAGCACCCGGTAGCACCGTTATTGTATTAGCTGAAGGCTTAGTTAATGCAATTTGTGCCGGCAGATTAGCACATACTAACGGTCCAATTACCGTTGCGGCTACTAATGGTATATCAAATCTAATTAAACACGCTAAACAAGTTAAAAAGGCGGCTATAATAGGATTAAAACAATTTATTTTAGTTCCAGATAACGACAAAGCAGGACGAGAAGGCACGTTACAAGCTGCAAATTTATTGGCTAATAAAGGGCATAACGTGGCTATCCTAAATCAGTATATAACTATGGCTGTAGCCAGTGGTGCATTTAAGGATACTGATGACTTTGATTTATATGATTGGTATAATGTTGCTTCCAAAGAAGCGTTTAACTTATCCATAGATAAACCAATGACGTTTTATTCCAACTCAATTGCATTGTCATTGGCGCATAATGCTGTGCAAATGATTGACAGCTTACCGCTAAAAGACGTTAAAGCACTAGAACAACTTATTACAGAATCTAGTAATGAACTAACTTCATTACATTGCAACAAAGCTATAATAACCTTAGCAAAAAGACCTGCATTTAAGACTGTTGAAAATGTAATTGCTTCAATGCTTGAGCTACTATCAATAATACCCCAAAAGTTCGTTAAAATTTCAGAATCATGTCCAGTAATGCTATCTACAATTGATATGTCTGAAGGATACCCAAAGTTAGACACTACTGAATGGTTCAAGTCCAATAGGAATAATATTGAGCTAATAACCGCCCCAATGGGATCAGGTAAGACAGCAAACATCATTATAAAGCATTTAAAAACCCTTGAGGGTGCTGTTACAATAGTTTTACCTAATATAGCCTTAGTCAAGCAAACACATGCGACATTAACATCTCACGGTATCAAATGTAGCACTTATCAAGATAAAAACGCAAATGATTCTAAAATAGTCATAACTACAATAGACAGCTCGTACAAATACTTGGCTAACACCCATATTATAATGGATGAATCTCATTTAATAATTAAGTTATTATTAGAACGCCAAAGAATTAGAAAACATAAGTTAGAAATCATTAATGGTATGCAAGAGTCTTTAAACAAGGGTAAAAAACTAATTGCATTAAGTGCAGACAATAATGATGCGGTATACGTATTTTTCAAAGAAATGTTTAACGAAACACCGTCAATCTTTTTAGCCGGTTATGACCGTAAAAGTAATAATAATGCAGTTATAGATGTAAACTTAACTGCTACGGCAGGAGAGCTGCATTTAATATATGCAAGTGCAATTTCTACTATGAGCGCAGAAGCAACTTTATTTGTGACTGATTCGTTACAAGAATCAAAGAAAATGTACGCCCTATCATTGAGCCTAGGAAGAACTGCGAAAGTAATTAACTCAATGACAAAAGACGATGAATTAAAAGATATAAACGCATTAGATGCCAATTACCAAGATATTATAGTAACACCATCCGTTAGTACCGGAATATCTTTTATAGGAAAACAACGCGCAGTTTATGGCAACTTTTACGGTAACATTACACGCGCTGAAATGTTACAATTATTAAACCGAGCAAGAAATCGTACAAACACAATACATTTATTTGATGGCTCAAGTGCGGCAAGTTTTCAAAATAAAGTTAAAGCTACCGAGAGTAGCTCACATAAATTAGTGAATTTCGAGCGTTTAAGTGTTGGTGAAAGACAATTATTATTGGCAGTAACCGCCTTTAATATTGCGGATAGTGAACAAGAAATACATTTGATGCTAAAAAATGCAGGTTATAAAGTGCAGAAAATGCCAGACAGTTTCTCTAAAAGTGGTGAATATCGCCGACTTATAAAGGAATTAAATCACTATTTATCTGAAGAATTGACCAAATATAATCAAAAATATATTACAGAATGTGCCGCAATAATCCATGATATGGACGAAATACAGTTAAAAGCGATTAAATCGGGTAAAGTTATTGCTACAGACAAAGAAAACATCGCGATAGTGTTAAATGAAGCACAAATTGAAACTGTGGATGGTCTGCAACTATTAGAAAATAAATTTCTTTCAATAGGAAATTTAATTGCATTAGAAGTTGATTTACCAAATGTGGCAAATAAACTTGAATTTGAGAGTACCTATTTGGGTAGTCTGTTGCGCACTGATTTTGAAGGCGTTCATATGTTTCTAAATTGTTATAATACAAGCTCATTAGCTGAGGCAACTGAAAGATTCTCTAAGTTAATTAATAAATACTCTCATGAAGTACTAATTAGTTCAGTATTATCCGCATTGAGCCTACAAATGCCGTACTCAAGAGAGGTATTATTAGGTGAACACTCCGATGAGATAGCTGTAAAATTACTTAAAATGTACGCAAAACGTATTGGATACGCTATTATTGACGACGTAATAACTGCGAACTCAGAAAGAGCAAAATTAGTGACTTATTGCTATAATAAATTAATGGCTAATATAGCCCCAGAAGACTTGGCAGATATAGATGTTGCAGAAAACACATTTGAGAATAAACTAGAAGCTTTTGAAGACATTGAAGACATACAACTAATTGGCGACGAAATTTTTTAAAAAAAAGGTTGCAACTAAGGGTACTTTACTGTATAATGGTACCCATAGACATCAAACAAAGTTGTATTAATTTTAATAGGAAGTTTTATAATGTCATATCAAAAGTTTTCATTCACAAATGAGATATTAGCTACAAAATTGTTTTCAGTTGCAAAATCGCTTGAAATTGCTAAAAAAACACCTAGTTTTGCTAATAATTGCAATAAACTAGCCTCATTAGTAGATTTAAGTATACAGAATTCACTATATGCCGCCGGTAAACGCTATGGTGATCTATTTAAAGATAATGAAGGGAAAGAGTATATAGCACCAGTACCGTTTTTAAGTTATGTTAAAAAGCTTAATCCAGAACTTTTAAAGCCTTTTGTAGACGCTGGTTACTTGTTTATTACAACAAGCGCATTTAGTGAAGTATATAGGTCACTGAAATCAGATTCTTTTGAAGGTATCTCAGTAATAGATTTAGGATTATTAGATACAGCCAAGTACGGTAAATGGTCATGTTTCATAATAATAAAAAACACCCTTTTAGCCGCTAAATGCACCGAATCAATGGACATTGGCGGCACGTTAAATAACAAGTTTACACCTAAAGACCTTATAAAAGTAGCTTCAGAAAAGACAATTAAAGCACAATATGGTGCTTTATCGTTACCGCTTGTAATTCTCTTGTATAGATTTATCAAAGCACGTAAAAGTGCTTTAAAAAGATCTAATTTAGTAACTATGAAAATTCCTGCTGGACTTTCTTTTTTAGATAAGCCAAACAAAGGTCATATGGTACAATCTAAAGTTATAACCAATGCGTTAGACCCAATAATGCGTATTTTTATTGATTTAAACATCGTTGATGTTGAATAAAAGTTATGTTATACTTATGTGTAGAGAGTACTCTAATGAAACTGTATGGAAACATATAAAAACATATTGTGACGGTCTTGAGCGGAACTAAAAACCATTTGAGACGTGAATGGGTACTTTTGGACACTCTTTGTGTATTCATGCAACCATATAGCCTTCTGCGGACCCGTTTCAGATTTAATTGAACATATATGAAACAAAGCCCAACCAAATGCGTTAATAACGTGTACGCATAAGTTTACTTAGCTTATATTAGCAGTATAGCACTATAATAACACGTTTAGCAACTTTTTTAGGGTAAAAATGGGTAAGCTGCTTATATTAAACGATAATTTATTTAAAAATTAAATTCAATTTTAATGAAATAATTGTTGCAAAAATTAGCTATTTATGATCCATATACAGTATGTAGGGGAATACCACGTAAGTTATTATAATTTATTTTACAATCTGGTAACAATGGTTCTACAAGTTTCAAATTGGTTCTGCACGGTTCAATATGGTTCTAACTTGTTTCAACATGTTTCAGCAATTTTAGACACTGTTTCAGCGCGTTTCCATTACCAAGTTAAGCACTTCTACAATGTTTTCATAGTGTTGTGCAATGGTTTGGTTCAATTTAAAAGACGTTTTTGAAACAAAAAAGAAACATTACATAAACTGAATTTCAACAGTTAATTAAAATCCAATGATACGCCTACTTTATATTCCTTAACTCTACTTTCAAAAAAGTTAGCTTCGGTGCCTAGTTGGTACGCTAATACCCATGGTATTGGGTTATGTAGAACATCCGTGAAAACTATATCAATGTCAAGCTGTTTACACAATTGGTTTATTAGAAATTTAACGTATTTTTCATAATCGGATATAGAGTATCCCACAATATCAAAACCGCTAAATACACTGCGAATATGTGCCATTTCAAGTTCAAAGCCTTCATATAAAACGTTATAAATGCGCTTTAGAAGGCTTCTATTTAAAATAGACCTGTCATTCTCGAAATACATTAACTGTCGTAACATAAACGCCGCGTTATCGGCATGAAGTGCCTCATCGCGCCAAATGAAGGTATATTGTTGCGCCATATTACGCATTTTTCCGTTGCGTGCAAAAGCAAATATCTGTGAAAAACCAGCAGGAAAAAACACTAGTTCAAACATTAAGTACGCAACTAAATTAATTATTAACGATTCTTGATATAATAGGTCTTCACTCGGAACATCGTCATTTAGTTGTTGAGAGTTCATTAAGTTCCAGTTCACTTTTTCCGCAATAGCTTCATTAGTTTGATAAATGTTAAATATTTTACCTTGTCCTTCAGTATCAATACCCAAAGATTCTAAAATGTACAGATAAGATTCAATATGGTTGGCTTCTTCTGCAATTTGCCATCTTAGGTATTGGCGCAGTTCAGGCGTTTTTATTCTTGGTAATATATGATTTACAATATTGTCTGGCACTAAGGTGTCACCTATTGTCAAATAGCTGATATTAGCGGCTATAATGGCTTTTTCTTGCTCAGAAATAGTACCATTAGAGTACTGTAGTTTGTCTTCAGCCATTGCAATTTCGTTCGGTGTCCAAAAATTAAACCTACTATTTAAAAATCTTTCTCTGATATTAGGGAACATTACGGGCAACGGTTGCCTAGGCTCACTATTTCCTAAAATTATTTTATTATCACCTATAACACGGGTACCGACATTTATTAGTTTATCTGTTACATTAATCATTTGTAGTTATCTCATGAGTTTAGCACATTTAAGGTATTTTAAATGTGCTATTAAAAGTTATTGACAAGCTTCACAACTGCTGTCATCTATAGAACATTTTATAGCCCTTATAGAACTATGAGTATTTATTGTTGTTGCGGCTTTAGTACGTAAATAATAGGTGCTTTTTAGCATCATATTGTATGCACTGGTGTATAAGTGTGATAACTGTTTACCATCTGAGCCATTCATATATAGATTCATTGATATGGATTGATCAGTGAATCGTTGTCGCGCTGCTGTACATTTCAATAACTTGATTTGGTCAATTTGAAACGCATTCTTGAATCTATTAATTACATATTGTGGCACATCTTTAGTACTTAAATATTGTGCATCACCATGATTTTCTAATAAAATATCAAAACTTTCCGCATCCCATTTACCTAACTCGGTCAATTCTGAGACTAACTCAGCGTTAATATGTACAAATTCCCCGCTTAAATTGACTTTAGTATATAAGTTAGAGTAATGTGGTTCAATAGACTGTGAAACGCCACAAATATTTGCAATTGTGGCAGTAGGTGCTATTGCGGTTAAAGTAGAATTATATATACCAAATTCTTTTATGTCCGCTTTGATACCTTCATAGAACTTTAACGGTATTTCATTTGTATAATATTTAAATGAGCCATCTTTGTTTCCTCTAACTTCCTCAATAGTTTCATGAGTTAATTTGCCGTCATCCCATGATGAGCCTTTAAAGGCTGGATATGGTCCATTCTCTTTGGCTAGCTCAATGGACTCTGAGGTGGCATAGTATTGTATTAATTCAGACAGTTTTGATGACAACTTTAGTGCTGAAGGGTCTTCATAACTGAGCTTATTTTGTTGCAACATCGTGTGAAAACCCATTAAACCTAGTCCAATAGGGCGATATTTTTTATTTGAGAGCTTACCACGTCCTACTGGAAGCGCGTTATAGTCAATTACAGCATTTAACATACGGACAGCTACAGATACTACATATTGTAACTTTATAGAGTTAATTTCTTGGTTAATGACCATTTTAGTAACATTTATAGAACCTAAATTGCATACAGCAAGCTCATGATTTGATGTATTTAATCCAATTTCGGTACATAGATTACTAGACTTAATTACCCCCTGTGATTTACTTGGGTTTCTAAGATTAAAGGTGTCTTTAAATGTAATCCACGGATGCCCGGTTTCAAATAATGAGATTAACATTTTTTGCCATAAATCTACTGCTAGAACTTGTGTAGCACTTCGCAAGCGTTTATCACTCTCAGCTTTTTCATAAAGAGCCTTAAAATCGTCTCCTACAGCCATATGTAGTTCATAACCCGCAAGCTTAACTTCATTAGGATCAAATAAAGTCCACTTTTGGTGGTTCTTCACTCTTTCCATAAATAAATCTGGTATCCAATGCGCCGTATTCATGTCATGGCATCTTAATCGGTCGTCACCGGTGTTCTTCCTTAACTCTAAAAACTGATAAATGTCTTTATGCCAAGTCTCAATATAGGCAACACCTGCACCTCTACGCTTGCCGCCCTGATTAACTGCCAATAAAGTGTCATTAAAGATTTTCATAAATGGTACAATACCTTGTGATTTACCATCAATCCCTAATACTTTACTATCTGATGATCTAATATCTGTCCAATCAAGCCCAATTCCACCACTATGTTTGCTGATATGTGCAACATCTTTTAATTCACCGAATATGCCATCAATAGAGTCTTCTACAGAAGAAACAAAACAACTTGATAATTGCGGGTGCGCAGTTCCACTGTTAAACAGTGTTGGGGTTGATGGCATGTATTCAAATGAAGACATAACACGATAATATTTAATTGCATTATTTGTGCATTCTTCTTTGGTGCCATCATTATAGGATACACCCATGGCAATTCGCATAAAAAACGCCTGTGGTAGCTCTATAATTATGTTGTTATTGTCTCTAATTAAGTATCTATCTACCAATGTTTTCAAACCAATATAATGAAAGTTATCCACATGTGTAAAATTAAATGCGTCGTTAAGGCGTTTTAGATCAAAACTAGTAGCTAATTTAGGGTTTAATTTACCGCTTTTGATGGCTGACTCAATATAGTGTTTAAAATATGTATTTTTATCCTTGTAATTACCACTATCTCGAAGCTTAATTACTAATTGTTCTGCCAACAAGCGGGCTGCTAAATAAGAATAATCTTGATGTTTACTTAGATTACCTGTGGTGGTTAATATTGCCGCCTCGTAGCTGGTGGTATCTAAAGTATTGAAAAAACTAACTACCGTTGCATCTAAATCCATTATTTTAACTGACATTTAAGTTGATTCCTAATTAGTTGATTTTATTATTTATAAACATTGACTTTTAAAAACTTTCCTGACTCATAACCATTAATTACGATGGTCTCTGGTACCAATTCAGGTAAACTTAATGATGCGTCGTGCAATAACGTTATTGTACTTTGTTTGTACGGTGTGATACTACGATCAAGTAAAGTTTTTACAGTCTCTATATGAGAACAGTAAATATGAGCAGATGCCATATTTATATGTAAGTTTCGTGCATTATAGCCCACATGATGACTTATGAGGTGTAGTAATGTACCATAATTGACTAAATTAAACGGTAAACCAACAAAAAGATCACTTGATCTCATTGAGACTACCATATCTAGGTCTATTGTACCGTTGTCATTTTCATAGCACAATAGTTGCCAATTATAATGACATGGTGGTAAGTTCATATCATCTAGTTCAGAATAGTTCCAACTATTAACCATCAAACGCCGTGAAAAGGGATTTTCCTTTAGTTCAAAAAGAACGTTTTCAATTTGAAACGCCCATTGATAACCATAAATTTTACCTAAATTACCTTCTTTGTCAGCCCATTGATCCCAAATATGTATACCACGATCGTTTAAGTATTTTATGTTAGTGTCACCCTTCAAAAACCATATAAGTTCGGTGATTGCACTCTTATAATTAGTCTTTTTCAAAGACACTATAGGCATTTTATGATTACTACAGTCTGCCTTTATGTGCGTGTTGGTTAATGCAACTACTTCAGAATTTCTTGATTGTATCAGTTCGCCGCTGTTTAACACCTTCCAAAGCAATCTTAAATAGGCACTATCAATGCCAGTAAAGTTTTTCAAAATAATAGAACCCTTTTCGTGTTAAATTTCAATGTGTTATAACTTTCCAAATAAAAAAGCACTGCTAAAAAACCCAATAATATGTAACTAGTTGAGTCTAAAGGATAAAAAGTCACTTTTGAAGTTTTGGTTTTATCAAAGCTTTAGCAATAGCAGAATGGTACTATCAAAGGGCTTTAAAAGCGCAGTTTGCGAGGAAGCCCATTCTATTGACAGATGCTATAATATATAAGCACCTGTCAGAGAATTACCATCTAGCTAAAAACCTGTGATTGACTCATCAATGTCATATAATGTGTCTATTCCCAACGCTACATATTGTAATGCGTCCTGTATATGGCTGTTGTCTTTGTCAGGTTTCAATATTCCTTTGATCAACATTAAATCACTGAATTTATAATCTGAGATAAAGCCTTGGATTAAGGACGTGCAACCACTGTGAACAGTAAATTGTCCCTCAGTATAGAACAAATTACGTACCGCTTCTAGTCTACTCATTACATTTTGAGTTACGGTGCCACCCGTTTGAAATTCATACTTGTTCAGTACCGATAAACATGTACTTTCATCACTTTGCGCACGCTGTTGTCCTGCCACATCTATAAAAGAGAGTGTGTCACTAATTTGGATTCCCAATTCATTTAGCTTTAACGTAACCTCTGGTACAAATTGTTCTAAACCAACATTTATGCCTAATACTTCACCAGCAACATGCACTTTATAAATGGCATTACAGTCCTCATCCTTTACTATTGTTGTATATGTTATTACACACGCCGGAGTTAATCCAAAGTCCCATCCCAAGGCTACCAAAGACGCACTTTTAGGGTTTTGTGTTTCTTCTGTTATGTGCAAATATTCCTTAAACATTGGGTAACATACCGCACTACCCACATCATCACTCATAAAATGCCCCATATAGTTTACACGAATGTCTGGGGTGGTTTTAGCTTCAATTGAAGCAGTATAATACTTATCAGGTAAGTTTGTCAAGTTGTCACAATGTGGATTTTGTACGAAATATTGGTTATTTAAACTTTTATGTACCGTGAAACCAATACTATTGGCATACTTATTCGCCTTAACCTTAGTTTGAAACATTTTTAAAGCCGGTGGTTGCCTAATAAGTAACATATCATCAGTCTCTAAAAAATCACCTGTTTCAGGACATATTACAGGAAAGTCTTTATAGAACTTTTCTTTTAACCAATGAGTGGTAGGAAAAGCGTTAGTGTCACATATTATGCCATAGGAGTTTACACCTCCATTCATCTTTGATGGGTATCTACCAATGCGATTTAAGTATGCCACATAAACTTCATATGGTATACCAGTAACCTCATTTAAATAACCCCATGTAATTTCAAACGACTTTATTTTGTCCACGTCCTTTTTGTTTCCAACAGCTAGAAAGACCAATTCTAATACACAAAGTTCATTCTTATCGTTCAACAGTGATAATGTACCAGTTATCGGATGCCCATACTTCATTTTAGTCGTTGGAAATAGCATTAAAAAAGTCTTTAGAAGAGTCATTAGGATTTCAGGGCGAGTTGACCTTGAAAGTAACAGCCTAGAACGCCTAACACCACCATATAAGGGTTGTTCCATCCCGCGCTTTACTAGCGCAATCATTGCCGCGGTACTTTTTCCACTACCTACCGCACCGCTAATGAAAATACGTGATTTTTTACTATTTATGAGCATTTTACCTGACGGCGTAATGTTAAAGTTATTTATAGTTTCAATAATGCTCATTTAAAGCCTTCTCACAATGCACATAATTTGCTCTTAATAGCTCGTATGAAGGCTTTAATTGTTCTGTGATGTATTTTGATAACGGTAATGGATGAAAGATAGTATGTAAATCAAATAGCGTTTGTATATAAAACAGTTTAGTCTTTACGGAAATTATTAAAGATTTTAAATCGTCTTTATGGTGTTTACCACTCTTAAAATACATTAGAACGTCTATTAAGCCTCTATCTAGTACGATTAAATTCTTATCTGAGCGTAAAGAACTCATGATGAGACTCATCAAATGCTCTAAAATAGCCTTATGAACAGTATAATTCTCTTTATAACCCAGTTCGCCGCCAATTAACTTGCAGTAATGTAACTTTGAATGGGTTTTAATTATGAAACCTTTGATTTCTGTTTTTACTAATTGCCCCTCAAAGATTTTAGCTAAAGTATTTGCACCGTAAGTCTTTCCACTCCGTTGTACACCTGAAAATAATACTAGTTTCTTCATATATTTATACTCTTTGGTGTTTCTTTTTCCGCACTTTCGGTAAAAATTACTTTAAATGTGGTAACTTCAGAATTTGCATTTTCTGGAAAAAGAAACAGTGGCTCAAACAACTTTAATTGTACCTCATTTTCTTCAGGTGCATTTATTAATGAAACATACTGTGCAAAATCACTTTGCCGTAAAGTCATTAATATCTTGTCGTCTCCTTCTTCTTCACCTAAAAGAGACAATGCAGTCAAATATGTGACAGGTGTCAGACCAATTACGACACTAGCAACATAACATGGCACCTTATTTGACTTTGAAAGTTCCACAAGTTCCATATATTTAGAGCGTAATATATCTAAATCATTCATAAAGAACCTCTAAAGTGCAATAAAAGGCAACTAAAGTGCGGCTAAAGTGTTGTTTTTTTTCGTCTTAATAGGTACTTTTCTAGCTCTTTTTGGTAAACTACCTGTTTTTGGTAGACTTAATTTGTCTGTTTCTTCTGGTTCAGGTGTATTACACTTAATCAACAACAATTGCATTATTTTTGCACCAAGTTGTACTTGTGATTGCAATGTGGCGATGCTAGTTGTAAAAGTTGCCATTAATTCACCCCTATAATCAGAGTCAATCACACCAACGCTATTTGATAATGTTAAACCATATTTCTTGTATGTTGAAGAACGCGGGATTAGTAATCCTACATAGCCATCCGGTATTTCTACTACGACCCCTAAAAAGACTGTTAAAGTGCTTCCATCGAAACTTTGGGTACAAGCAGTTAAATCGTATCCTGCCGAGCCATTTGTTGCCCTCTCGAAAGTTGCTATTTTTGATATTTTCTTGAATTTCATTCTATTGCCACCGTTAAGGTTTTGAATTTTAAAATAATTTTATTTGCTAAAAACACATCTAAATTACGCACTTTAGGATGCTTTAAAAGATTACCCATTATGTTCGGGGGTACTTTACAATATGTAACAATGGATTTCCTCTTTAAAGGTACAGTACCAGGTTCTATTAAAGATTTTTGCCACTCGGTAGGCTCAATTTCTGCAATTTTAACTAAACTTTGTAAGCCTATGTATAGGTATAATAAGATTTCTTGCCGTTGTTCAGACTCATAAATGCTTATATCGTTTAATTTAAGCGTAAAAGTGCCATTACAGACTATATTCAACTGTAAATTAAATTTATTACTTAGATATAAAAGTAGTTCTGAATATGAACTATATGATAAACTTAAACACTCCATAGAAAATGGCGGTTTATATTGCCCAAATAATAAAATATCCTCAGTCAATATAAGTGCAAGATAATACTCTTTTAATGTCTTGCCGACATAAATTACTTTGATTAGTTCTTCTTTATGATACCATTCCAAATAGACCCCATTTACTTTGTTCAAATAAAGTGCTAAATTGTCTGGCTTCTTGATGGTTCTATTGTCAATTACAGTGCCTTTAAGACTTCTGTCACCAAAAGTTATTGTATTGCCATCAAATAGTAGCCGTTTAAGCATTTTTAAAGTTATATATTGACGCATTTAGTAATATCTCAATAGAATTGAACAGCTATGCAATAAAGAATAGTAGTTATCATATTCTTTATTGTGGTTACATGTTTTAATTAACAAAGCGAACTCGCGCCATTTTACCGCGCCATTTTAGGCGATTTATGGTTCGTATTGCGGAACGTCGTCCCCCATAATCAAATGAACGTTTAACTCTCATTGCATAAATAGTACGTTTTCGCTCAACATGAGCCTTTAAAGCTGTAGAAATGTCTTTGCATTCAGTATACATTAAGCTCAATTTAAGTCCTAATGTAAGTGCATTGAAGAGTTTAATTGTCTCAATTTCAAAGCACTTTTCGGTTATATCTAGTTTTGTTACTTTTATCATTATTGGTTCTCAGTTTGATCAAGTACAGAATAACTGAAGAAGTTGTTAGCTTCTTCAATTTGATTTAAAGTGAAATCGCCTATTAAATTTCTATACACATTTAAAGCCGCGTTAATATTATCAAATGCAGTGTCACTAATAGCCTCAAGTTCTAAACAGTACTCAAGTATTGCGGTTACTGCCAATGTTTTTACTACGCCTACCTCAACAGGCACCGCGGCGGCAACATTAATTGACATAACAGTTACCACATCATCAATAGTACTGTAGCCTATAGTGTCTTTATAAGCATTCTCAAATACTATTCCCATATCTAATAAATGATCTAATGAAGCTTCATTTAAAAGTGTTACCAACTCTGTGGGTTCTTTTAATTCAATTATAGCTTTAGATACGGAGGCAATTTCATCTTGATTTGTGTCGTAGTACATCTTAGCAACTGCCGGCACACTTAAAGTTACCATTAAATAATTTTTCATAGTTCTATATTTCCGGTTATAATAATAGTCTAAGACAGTTAAGACTGGGTAAGTCTATAATAGCCTTACTAGCCCCTTTTTGGGGGTTATTTCACCGTTTAAGTGACTTTTTACGTTTTTCAATAAGGTTATTAATATGTGTTATATCGTCATCATTACCGAAGCTAGCATCTAGTTTGTTTAAAAGAAAAATGAGTTTAATATATGTTAGTGCCACAATCTTTTTAAAACACTGTACTAGTATTTTTAAATAGCTTCCGGTTAAGTTTTTAAATTTCACCGTGTTTTGCCTCGTTGTTACCTTTAACAAATAAGCGAAATATAGACTATAAGGGAGTTTTTACACATCGGAAATGATCAATAAAGCACTAAAACAGCCTTAATTAGTACTTTATTGGAATAGTTTAGCGGAATTTAAATCGTTTTACTTCTTGTTTATTAACTGGTTTTATTGAAAAAAAGCTCTTTTGTGCCTACTTAGAAGTAACATCAAAGCAACTTCAGTTGTGACATCAAAGCCTTTTCTTGTGGTCCATGTATATTATATATATTTGAGGGGTGTTGGTACCTGTCATAAATATGTCAAAATGCCGTAGAAGCCCATTAGTCTGACAAAGCCTATTACTATAATAGCCTTTGACGGACATATGCGACTTTATACCACTATTGCACACTTACTTTTTGATTGAATATTTACCCTAACTTCAAGCCCTTTTATAGAATCCACCTAACCCCTTTTAAGCCGTTTTAAGCACTACTAAATTTGATTTTTTGATGGAACTTCAGTTTTATAAAAATCTCTTAAATGCACTACCAAAGAGCCACTTTTCACTGTTTTTAGTCCTTATTTATAGTGAGGACTATATAACTAGTTTGGTACAATATAGAACCAGTGTAGAGATTTTAAAAGTAGTTACCAAATTTAACTTTTTGTCAAGCTTATTAAGCACATAGAGAGCCATATAAGTACTTTAGCAGTACTTATACAGTCTTTACAATAGCTAGAAATGTCCGAACCTCTAAGTCATTGTATTTGCAGTTAAAATTTATGTGCTATACTTTAATACTAACGTGGTTTTAAATTTACTTATTTAAGTCAAATATTACATAATATGAATCGTCTTCAAACTTCAAGTACTCAACTTTTAGGTCTTCTATGCTCAACCTTAACTTCTTTAGGCGCGATTTAAGACCTCTTTTAGCAAATGCCAATGTTTTATAGCCCTTTTCAGTTACCTTTTTTTTAATGGGTATTACAGGATTTAATTTAGAACCAATACGGTTCTTATTACGTACTTTCTTTGGTAAACTATAAGATAACTTTAACATATGGTTGACACTTTCAATTAAAATATCTAACATTTTTCGATCTATTATTGCTACTTCATTATTTATCAAAACTTTTAGCGCATTTATAAACTGCTTGAAGGTGCTTGTTAAGGCGATTGCAGTACAATCCAGCATTAATTGCTGATGTAAGTCTTTTATCAATGATACATGTGTAGGATTCGCTAATAAAGTATTAAATGTGTATCTTACGTTGTTCTCTTGTTGTGATGTTAATAACATTTTATATTCCTGTAATTGACTAAATACGCTTTTGTTGTGGTTGTTCTTTAGCTAATAAAAGTTCTCGTAAATCTTTACTTTCTGCTAATGCTTTATCTGCCTTCTGTTTGGCTGTTAATGTAATTAATGCTACACTACCAGCCACCAATAACCCTGCTGCTGCTAATTCAAATGACATATTTTATGTTACTTTTGATGTTTAAATATTTAATTGCCTCTATGGCATCGTAACTTCTCAATAATTCCATTGCATCATAAAAGTACTCACGATTTAACTCATCTAACGGGTCTCGTAATATTAATGCAATTGCTTTACCTTCCAACTTCATTGCTGCTAAATATACATGGTAATGCTGATCATGTAAATCATAATACTTGTCGCTAATACATGCCACGTCGGTTCTATTTAGAACCTTTTCTTGTTCCTTTTCTTGTTCCCGTTTAATGTATATTTTAAACTTCCCTTTAATAGTTTCTTCGGTTGTATATGTACAACCTTTGTTACCAATCTTATGTGCCTCAATAGCTCGTTTTACCCAACTTTTAGCCCAATCACTCGTATTGTCTTTTTTATAAAGCAATTCAATATTCTTTTCTAAAAAAACTTCTTTTTGTACTTCTTTTTGTACTTCTTTTTGCACTTCTTTTTGCACTTCTTTTTGGATATTCCGTTGTTTTTTCATTTCGTTCTTTTCTTCATTTGATCCTACGATCAAAAGTACCCATAAAGATCTTATGCCAGCTGCTTTTGCAGCAAAATATAACTCTTGATTAGTTAATAATTGGTATGTATCAACTCCTGTTGGAGTACATAATGGCACAGTTGCATTTATACCGGTCTTTTTTAGAGACTCAACAAGTTCGTTATTTACCTCAATGTGGGCGGGTGTCACCAACAATGCCAAACTAATTTTATATGGTTTTGTTTCTACTGAAACCATTTCGTTATTGTTACTCATTTCAAATACCTTTAAATTGTTTTTCTTACTCTTTGAAAACATTATACTGCACTGGTTCCGTCTTGTCAAGACTTATTTACGGTAAATTTCAAATTTATTTTCAATTTCTACTACTTCATAATCCGCATTAGGATTTTCAATTTGGTCTTTTGCAATTGCTCGTTTGACCCAACTTTTAGCCCATTTTGTGTCTCCGTTTTTCTTTGTAATCTTAACGCCATTTTGTGCCATTTTTACGGTTTCTTCTGTTTTTATTTCTTCAATTTCTGCAACTTCTATAGTTTTGGTAACTTCGGTAGTTTTTGCAGCTTCTTTCACTTTTTCAACTTCTGTTGTTTTGACTGGTGTATAGTCCTCATCACGTGGGCTTAAAATGATTATTGATAATAACTCAATATTTAATTTTTCAGCGGCTTCAATCAATTGTGAGGATCTTTGGTCTATTGCTTGATAAATAGGTTCCATGTCATCAAAACCAATTTGAATAACGAATGGTGATGTATTATTCGGTAAATTGTCAATGTTGGCATCTTTTAAACTTTGTAATTCTTGTAAATCTGCTTCTAATAATCCGAAATCTTTAAATTCAAAATGTTCAATTGAATCTACTGGGGTTAAAAACCGTCCTGAAGGTTGAAAAATGGCATTTCTAGTAACAATGTCGCTACCTACTGTTTTATATGCTTCTCTCATTTCAGTACTAATAATATTAACGTTTGAATGTTTCATTTTAATTCCTATTAAAGTTTATGTTGTTGTTTCTTAATCTTTAAATATATTATACTGTATCTAATCCATCTTGTCAACACTTTTCTTCACTTTTTTGAAAAGTTTTTTGAAAAGTTTGGTTTTCCTTAACTTCTGTACACATTATACTGAATCGAATTCATCTTGTCAACACTTTTCTTCACTTTTTTGAAAAGTTTTTTATTGTATTCAGTTAATATAATAATTGCAATTAAAGTGCCAAAAATGGCTGAAAATGAAATTAATATGAGAGCAATATTGTGCCAATAATTGGTGTTATCGCAAAGATATATTGTGCCAAAAATGGCTGGAAATGAAATTAATATGAGAGCAATATTGTGCCAATAATCGGTGTTATCGCAAAGATATATTGTGCCAATTTTTGGCAATATAAGAATCTCAATCAAAGGGATTTTATATAACAATTATTGTGCGTTAGCTACATGGTAATTCTTTGACGGATGCTTATATATTATAGTCTTTGTCAGTAAAACGTGCTTTTGCCCCAAGTACATCGAGCGCACCATTGTCCAGCCCTTTGATAGTACCACTTTGCTGTTGCTAAAACTTTGATAAAACCAAAACTTCAAAAGTGCCTTTTTATCCTTTAGTCTCAACGAGTTATGGATTTATTGTTTTAATTAAATTCAAATTTAAAATGGAACTTTGTAAGTACTTGATTTAACAAAAGAAGTGCAAAAGTTGCCGAAAAAAAAAGCCATTAACTATTAGCTAGCTAATGACTTTTAAAGTGCATTTAATTTGTTTTGTTTCTAAAGTTTTTCCCTATAAATACTTGAATACCTTCATTTTTATGTACTAAATAATAGTCAAATTGTTTCCAATCATTGTCTAATAATAGCTTGTCTCTGGTCCATTTCTTAATCGCGCCTTTTGCACCTTCTATAGTTTTGTATAAACCGTTTTTGTATGTTGAGTTTAATGAAATCATATTATTACTCCCCAATTATGTACGATAGTGGCTCATATTCATCCGCTTGATGCTCAAGTATGTCAATATCGTACTCCATACGTTCTTCAGAAGTTCCGCCATTAACCACCCTACCTTCCTCCACATTGTAAAAGGTACCATCAAAAGTCCATACAGTATTTCCTTTATACGTTTTACCGGAATCAAACACTGATGTTATCACGTAAGCAATACCAGGACTTAACTGCTCTGTTATCGTGGCTAACTTCTTATTAGTCCAAATGGAAATTTCACGTTTACGTGTCCCCTTGAGAGCAATACAATTGGCTATAACGGTTTCTCCATATTTAGTTTCTACCGACTTAAAGCTTATTATATGCACAAATAAATCAGCTTCTTTTGAATGCTCCACCCAAAACGCCGCGAAGTCCCGCATACTGTAGGTGTTGGTAGCACTGAATGTGGTAGTTGCTGTGGTGTATTTATCTTTGGTTAAATATTTCATATACTTTTCATGTCGGTTTTAGGGTAAAATTACCACATGTAATAGCACTATGTCGTGTTTAATGCGTTATTGCCGCGTTAGCACTATTTTAGAAGCAATTATAGCTAATATAATTGCTTCTTTAGAACCATTAATATGTGATTACTTTATGTTAATAACATTCTTGTAGCTTTTGTAGTCTTTGTGTAATGTCAATTTTAGCATCAAACAGGCTGAATGGTTTTCGTATTTGTGATACGGGCTTACCTCTTACATATGTGGTAATTATGGCAATCTTGGCATCTACAGGCGGTTTAAATTCACATCCCAATGTCACTGTTGGTACGCTTTTAATTATGCTGCTCATGATAAGACCATCCAGTCACCTTTAGCCACATTAGTTTCTATAAACACGTCAAAGGCTATTTGAGCTTCTTTAGAAGTCTTAAAAGACTCATTATAGTCTTTTGTGTTCCTATGTTGCAGCACTTCAGCGCGTTTTGTGCCATTTAAATATAATGATGTTAAATATAATGCTGCTATTAGCTGCTTTGATTCTATTCTAGTTTCTATTTTGTTCATAATGTAATCTCTAATGAAGTGCCATATTGTACTTCTATATTTGTTATTGTTCCAATATCATTAAACTCAACCAGAACTATCTCATAGTCCCCATATTGCCATTTTAAGTTATTATATAACTCTTTATCATACTCTTGCACTTCTTTAAATATTACTGGTCTAATAACTGATCTGTTGTAGTAACCGTTTAGCATTTCATTTTCCGCCATTAAAAAGCATTTTGTAGTGCGATATTACACTTATTTTTAACTTTTGCGTTATTAGTTGTAAACTCATATTTTCTATTCTATGTCTACATTGCGCTATAGTTTTACTAAGTAAGTAACTGAAATATAGCACATTAAAGCTTATATAAATGTGCTACATTATCTTTACTAAACTTGTATTAATACACGCTTTTAAGCTGTATTTAAATTAAATTTAGATGGGAATCACTTACAAGTTGACTTTAAGTCTGTTCATGACATTAACACACAACACCTTACTTTAACTGAAGTTTCTGTTGTTGACAAGTAATAGTCACCCGCTGTATTCTTTACATTGCAATTAAGGGGCTTTAACTTAGAAGTTGACAATAGTATGTGATGTGTTATTGTTATTCCACTTTTGTTGCTTATTCAGTGCTTTTTGGCAACTCTATTCCATAATAGCCGCTCTCAATCTTTACTATCTTATATTCACCGGGGTGAATACCCCTAACGTGTTTTCTAAGATATTTTGTCCGCGCTGTTTTTGCACCTTGCGGACTCTTAAAGCCCTTATTGTTACTTCCTAGATAATAGTATATCATAATAATGGTTCCCAGTCTGGGTTATTTTCAATTATTTGTAATATTGCGCGACGGTCCAAGTGGTACATCCGCAGTTCTTTGATACCGCTTGGTGTGAACATATTAAACTTATTGCACTTTATGAACATATTTGAACTGTCTTTAATCAAACTCATTGCGTTGTCAATGTCTTTTAAGATTTCAGCATGGTCTTTATGTAGCTTTGTCGCTAACTCGTAACTTGAAGCCAGTTGTAGTGTTCTCATTGTTTTAATGATAATATGTGAATGAGGTGTTATTTGACCCTAAAAAACCTAGTCCAGCTAAAAATGCTATTTCTTCCTGAGAATCTATCTCAGATAGCTCATATACTTCTATTGTGTACTCTGTTGTGGTTAAATATGTGGTTTCGGTCGTATAACGATTTAATAGCGCGAATATAGCCGCTACTTCTAGTATTTCACTGTCGTTGCTCATTTTTATTGTCCTATAATAATGTCATTGTTGGTAAAAACGATATTGCCTCACCTCATTGTGGGTACTTAACATGTCGCTATACTTTGATCGTATATGTCGTACATAACTAACTTAGTTGCCCATATCTTAAATTCAACACTTATCCAGCCCATAGCGTCCACAAACACCACTGGATGCACAAAATCACCTTTTGCATTTGTTGCACTCAAACCACTCAATACTTCTATTGCATCAAGTAACTTTATTGTTTTTGGGTCTTCCATATAATCGCATAGACGCTTGTTTGCGTCGGTATTAGCTTTTTTAGTAAAAACTTCAAATAGTTGTGTTTGATTTTCAAACAATGGTGTTATCTTAATCAAACCTGTTTTTCGTTCTTGAGGAAACTCAATTCCAGCAAATAGTCGTGTAATATAGTTTTTGTTAGACATATTAGTACTCCTAAAGTGCCATCAAAGGTTGCGCTATTGCATTTTAATGGTCTTGTTAAAGTTATTTATTTTGTTGTGTGGTCAATAAGCTCAATCAAGAGATATAACATCAGTGATACACTACAGACAATAAAAAAGGCTTCGATTAAAAGTGTCATTATAGAGCCTTTAAGAGCAGCGTAGTACATTAATGATTTCTAGTGTATCTCGTTCATCTCTATTAGTATTGTTACCGCTGTTTTTCCAAAAAGATCTGACTATCCCAGTTTCAGCAATGAAAACTTTGACTGTTTTTGTAGTGTGCGCCACCACTAAGCCGTGAAGTCCGCCATTAAGTTCAATGACAAAATCAATTACAACTTTTTTAGCACCAATATTGTCCGCATCGAATACAATACTAAGGTTTTGATACGATTTCCTTGATGTGCATCTACCGCTCTTTTTCCAAAAAGAAACAACAACATTGTCTTTCTCAATAAATACCCGTATGGTACGGCTAGTGGAACCAATAACAGTACCTACTTTACCATCGGTAATATTTACATATTCACATTCTTTAGTGTGCATTTGTAGATCCTTTTTAGTTAATAACGACATTATACCACAACCACAAACTTTTGCAACACTTAATTACTAAAAGTAATTTCTGAAACTTTCAAAGTACTCTAATTGTCTTTTAATTCAATGAGTTGAAAGTTTCCATCGTAAAAATAAACTTAAAAAAAACGTAATTACTGCAACATATTGAATCTAAAGGATAAAAAGGCACTTTTGAAGTTTTGGTTTTATCAAAGCTTTAGCAACAGCAAAGTGGTACTATCAAAGGGCTTAAAAAACTCAATTGGCGCGGAAGCCCATTCTATTGACAGATACTATAATATATAAGCACCTGTCAAAGAATTACCATCTAGCCTTTTTTCATAAAAGTTTTAGTGTATATATGGTGCCAGTTTTTATAATGGTTGCGCGAACCGCATATTTACCCTTATTAGGTTCAATATATTTGCACTGAAGTTTCCTCAAAAGATCCTCGATAGACCCTACAGACAACCAATAATTATGCTTTTGTAGCACATCACGAACTCTGAGCATTACAACACCTTTGATAGTCTCTATTTTGACTATTGTGAAGCTTAATTGGAATATAGGTGGTGCAGCCAATGATAGCCATCCGCGTTTATTTTTTGGCATATTCTTTATACACCCGGTATAATACCGCTTACCATCGTCTTTTACATAAAACACAACTGTCATAAAGTACCTTCAAAGCTATTTAATACTTGTATTAATTGATTAATCTTTAGAAGTGTGGTAGTCTCGTGCCTAATGAACTCTTGTAGTGCTTCATTGTCAAATGGAAAAACAAATGTAGCAATTGAATTACCGTTACGTAAATCAATTATAGTACTTAGATTGTTTTTTTGGTTAATCATCATAAAGCCACTTTCGGGTCTACTATGAAACGATACATTATATCTACAAGAAAAGCTGACATAGCTTTTCAAAGCCTTTTTTTGTGAAAAAATCTGTTCAAAAACCGCCATTTCGGGCCGTATTAAAATCAGTTCGTCTATGTATGCGGTTCCATAGGTTTCCTCATCATATTGTGAACCACAGCACTCAATACTTGCCTGCCCAGACAATATTAAGTCTTCTGAGGTGCCTTTTTGTGCTGAAATGTCAAATAGACCCTCAAGGTAAAATACACTTGATGTGTCTCCCACCGCTTCAAATACCCCACGACCTATGTGATGTATTTCACGTGTTGATCGGTTTATATTTACTAAATAAGTTTTCATATTAATTCTCGCAATAGTTTTGAAACTTTCAAAGTAGTGAAAAAGGTAGTTAATTCAATACTTTAAAAGTTTCCATTTTAAAAAAATAAAGTTTTAAATCCATAAAACTGTAACTAGTTGAGTCTAAAGGATAAAAAGGCACTTTTGAAGTTTTGGTTTTATCAAAGCTTTAGCAACAGCAAAGTGGTACTATCAAAGGGCTTAAAAAGGGCAGTTGATGGGGAAGCCCATTCTATTGACAGATACTATAATATATAAGCACCCGTCAAAGAATTACCATCTAGCTTTGATTGTCAGTGAACTTGCGTAATAATGCGCGTTCCAGCTCAATTGCAGCATCTTGATATGCACGTATTGTTGATACTTTTACGTGGTCTAACGCTCTCAGACACAACGCCAATTGTCTCTTGGTTTCCTCTATTGTGTACTCGTACAGCTTGTCATTGTACTCATTGTTGCATCCAAGGTGATTTTCTTCGCTGAAATGATGCACCGTTCCATCTATTCCTAATACCGTTATTAGACCTTTTTCTAATCCTTTGATAGTGCCTTTATAGTCACCTTGTTGCACCCGGTACGATCCAACATTATATTCAACTGCTTTACCAACATATAAATGGTTCATTTAAATATCCTTTTAAAGTAACATTAAAAAATGCTACACTTAATGTATTAATGTACTAATCTTTGTAAGTACCAATGTATTCATCAAATGCTACTAAAATGTCTTCAAAAGTTTTTATAAACTCTTTACTGTCGACATAGCGTAAATACTCAATAAAATCATAATCAGGTTGTGCAATACTGCGCATTCTTTGCTTGAGAGTTTCTAATCTCTCTGGTGTCATTACTAAACCCTTTTCTACAATTATTCCTAATAAAGCGTCATTTTGGTTCATCATAAGTATCCTCAAGTGTAAAATGCAATGCTTCACCACAAAATCTTTTTACAACAGAAACAAACAACGTCTTTTTGTTTTGCGCCTCTGCTGTACTCAAAAAGTTGCACATTTTGTTGGAAGTCACTGCATAAGATGTTGCTTTAGTATATATTCTATAGCCTTCAGAAATTGCCACAAATCGTTTTATAAACACTTTGGTGCCACGTAAGTGAAAAACATGTTTCATATACATACTCACAATTATAGTAGTAAATTAGTACATTGATTGCCCCTAAAGCACTTTAAAAACTGCTTTAAGAGCAAGTTATGTACTTACTTCCAGTATGGACGTGTTGTATAACTTATATATAACCCTAAATTACGTAAGTAAGCTTTATACTGCCTAATGTAGGCATTTCTATTATTAAAACGATATATACGAGAAAGTACCGTCCGACGTTGTTTTCTAATGCCTCTTATGGACCATAGATTGCCTTTACATCTTATCACACGCACCGTATGTCCTTGTGAGATCATTTCGACTAAAATGTGTTTACTACCACGGTCTAAACAACCGTCGTTGTAGGTCTTTAATGGCTTTGAAATGACATTAAAGGATGTAAATAATAGCAATATAAATAACATATTACGCGCGTTATTTCTCATATATAATCACTCGTTTCTTTAACGTACATAATTAAAAGGTGTTTTTTAGTGTCTAAATCGTACTTTTTAGGTGCATAATTTGTGCCATCAATCATAAATTCACCGCCGCGGGCTATACCCATCAAAGGTGTTATTAGACTAATTTGATCACTTGCTTCTTCGATCAACAATTCGTTGTTTTCAATATTTATAATTTGTATTGTATTCATAATATATACCCTATATGGTGGAATTAATTACATCACTCATCTCATGCTCAAATAAGTGTGTTTGTACTTCAGCCGCGATATTAAAATAGTAATTACCTCGGTTATGTACTCGTACTTCAGTTGCCTGAAAAGACCTTAATGACGCATTATAACCACTCTTTGCAGCAATTATTTGCGCCATTCGTTGTGTCTGTATATACAGCATTTGATCGTCCATAATACGTTATTTCTGTTCTTCAATAGTCATGATTTTCAGTACCGCTAAATTGTATATTCTAATGTTAGTATAAATGCCCTTCTTATTCCAAAAGTACACGGAAGTTTCGTAATCAAGATGGAATCTCCTGTTAAATATTACTTTTGCCTTGCATTCCAACTCTCTTTTAGAGAATCTAATTATTATTCTCATTTATTTAAATAATCCATAGGTTCATCAATGTCTCTGACAGGATCAAATTCCGCAATACAAATTTCCTCCGAGGAAACTAATTCAGTACCCTTGAAAGTCTCTAATAGCACATAAACGTCAAAAACAGTACAATATATATTATATTCCATATTAATTCCATTTTCCGCAAATTAATAAAGTGCAATAAAAACTCAACTCAGATTATTGCACTTTATGGTGACTTATTTCAGTTTCTGCCAAACTTGGCTACTTGATGGATCATATCACCAAGTGTTACTACATTACCATTTGCAATTTCATCTCGCATTGATGACATCAAATACCCGTAAATCTCTAATGCGTCATCACCGTCCCCACATTGCTCCTCTATAGAGTCCCTTAAAGTCTTTAAGGGTTTTTTAGTGTGTGGACTTGTTATATTAATGTTGCACTCGCTTATTATAACATATAATGTACTTTCTAAGTCTAAATTACTCATAATAGTTTTTAAAAACTGCCGTTATCAGCGCAATATCGCGCTTTAAATTGTTGCTGTATTTGCTATAGGTTACTATTATACACTATTCAGCACGGTTGTCAAGAGGTTTATTAAAAATCAAAGTAGTTACTAAAATTTAGACGTAAAAAAACCCCCAATTAAGGAGGTTTAGTTAAGACTTATTTGAAATAACTTTTGTGTTTAGCACAAGTTTGATATAATCCTTGTATCATCAACTGAAATGTACCGTTACGTGATGGTCGTACACAATGTTTAGCATTTGTTGTATTACTAACAAGGCTTTTTAACTTAGAATTATGTACGCCGCCCCACCATTTTTGTACTAATTTTTGATTAGCATATCTAACAATGCGTTTTGTATTACCGCGGTAACCATATACATATCGTGTACCAAATGGAGTTCTAACTGTTATACGCTTCATAGGTCCAAAGAGTTTATAGATTTTACCTTGTAATGCAGAATCTGCTAAAAAGTAATTTCTCAAATTAGCATTAAAATATGCTTGAGAATTTTGGTTACCTGATCGTGGCTGATAGTGCATACTTGATAAATATGCGTCTACTTGACCGGTTGTAATTGCAGCCGCAGGGGTTGCTACTGCAACAGTGCTAGCAAGTGTAATTCCAACTAAAGCATGTACTAATTTCATATTTTTCTCGTTTTATTTTGTGACTGTTTATACTATATACCGCATCTGTACAAACCATCATATGTGTCACATAAAATGCTGATTTTTAACCATAATACCTAACATCAAGCTTATAAGGCGTTCACTAGAACGTTTTGTATGTACCTCAATTAACTTTTCTTTGCTGGTATAATATACACCTAAGTTAATTATATGATTTACAAATAGTGTAGTTAAGGTGTGATCACATCCTTTATGACCTATTTGTGCTAAAATGTGCAAGTGTATATCGGACACCTCAACTTCGCCTATAATGCCCCCAGCCGTACTTAACGCACCAGAGAGCTTTTTAATTGTTTTTTCATATACTATACGATTAGCTTTATTGTTGCTACTTGTATTTAACATATATTCCAATAAAGAAGTTAAGGAATAATTATTGATGAAAATAAACAAGAGTTTTAATCTTTCAGAATCCAAGTTTGATTTGTTAAGTAGCAGTATCAATTGTGCTACTCCGGCAGAAATATCAACACTATAATGCTGAAGTAGCATATTTATATCGCTATATAGATTTAAACGACTACTTAATATCAGCCCAATTGTGAACTGCCTGTCTAACGACGAATTTATAATTTTTTTCTCTAATGGAGTATACTTATAGTTATACACATCTATTTTCATAAGGGTATTTACCGTAAATGCGCCATCAAAGCGTAAAGAACGATAGTGTACTTTTATTGCGCTTCAATGGAGTTTTAAATTGGGTACATAATTGCACATTAGCAGCCTATACGGTGCCTTTTATGTTATATATATTCCTCTATTATGTCATAAATGTTGTCTACATGGTCTATATCTCCATTTCGTAGTGCCTCTACTATTACCGTTACTACGATATTACTGAAGCCCATATCTAAAGAGTTTCTTGATGCGCTTAATATGGCTTGTCTTACACGTTCTATACCTCTATTCGTGATGATTAAATCTGACTCCAAAAGAGCATAATAAAGTGTATTATCTAATGTTTGCATTACATACCCTTATTCTGTATACATGGACATGCCATTAAACCAACTGGTTTTTCACATGTGTGCAATATTAAATTACATCTTAATATAGCGCGTTCTGTTACGGTAAGTTTTAACTTGTCAATTTGACAAAACTCTGTTACAAGTATAGTTTGTTTTTGTATAAGTTCCATAAAGTACTCCTAAAGTTGTTTTAGTCTTTGATAGTAAACAGAAAATTAGATACTTTTTGTAGTGCCAATTTAGGCTCTAATGAAAGATTGCCATAATTACCCGCAGTTAAACATTTTCCAGTAGATATGCTAAAGGCTAAAAAGGTGTTTTCCGCATATTTACATCGTACTATATCGCCTATAGTGGCAGTAATAGCCGCTTTTGTGACTATATTATGCACGTTATCCGTTATTACTACAGAAGTATCTCTAATTGCAGTACTATTTAATCTAGCACCTACTAATGTAAGTACTAATTGCTCTTTAATAGCTTTTATTGTCTTTTTTAATGTAAATAACTGATTTCTTTTGGCAACTTCTAACCAATCTTTCTTTAACATTTTTGTATTTGATAGTACTTTATGCGCTTCTTCAATACTAGTGCATAACGCCAATTGTGTTTCAATATTCATGCTAATTATCCTAAAGTCTACCATCAAAGCGCAATATTGCGACATTTGATTGTCTTTTAAAGTGGAAACATTGTTGCACACTTAAAGCCTATATGGTGCTTTTAATGTGCAATTATGTTGCTACTTCAACCCAATTTAACCATAAATGCGATATAGCTACCGTCTAATACGAACGTTTTTAACTCATATAAAGGGTTATTAAATGAGTTTTTAAACACTTCTACTTCCTTTAAAGTGCTAAAGCGAACTGTATTTGGCAACTTATTAGCATTGCTACCATTATATAGCGGTACACAACCATTACTATATTTCTTAGTTAGCTTTTTACGAAACTTTCTATATTGTATATCAAACCCATTTAATGCTGGTGTATGAAATTGCATAATTAGTTTTATATGGCACGTGAAAATAACATTTTTGCAAAGCTTAATAACTCTTTTTCAGACCATTTTTTGGCATTTAAAAAATAATTATATAGCTCGTCTTCACAATCATAAAAAGCTTGAGTTCGTGTCAATGCAGGTGATACTAGCTTCACATGACCATTCACAATAAAATCAACAAAAGCTTCCATATTCATTAAGGTGTATTTATGTGAGCTGAAATTGTCCTCGTCACCGTCATACTCGGTACATATTTTAATTACACTCAAGGTGTCTTTTTTGATGTTGCTCATCAGTTATCCCGAAGTGCTACAATAGCGCAGTATTGCACTTTAATTGCACTTTAAAAGTGGGTACATTGTTGCACACTAGAAGCCTATATGGTGCTTTTAGTGTGCAATTATGTCGCTACTTTCTAAGTGCTTTTATGGCTGCTATACCCGCGCCAAAATTGGTTATTAATCCTATCATAATCATATCTGAAACAGAATTTTGTATCTTTTCCCTGTGCTGTAGCTGCTCTTTTGTTGCGTTTTCCCAAAGAAACGTTTTGCTATTATTGCGCTGCTCATATGCACAATCACAAGCGTCTCCTATTGCAATGTTTAGTGTTCCATACTGATATGATGGATTACTTATGAAACCTGCATTATCAAACGCTTTAGCTATCTCTTTGTTGCTTTGAGCTGTCATATTACGATACTTTATTAGTTCGTCCATGACAAGCTTGTTTGCCCAGATTTCAAAGTCAACACTAAGGTAGCGCATTGCACTTACAAACACGACGGGATGAACAAATGTTCCAACGGCTCCTTTAGCACGTGAGGTGCGTTTTACTTCTTTTGGTTTTAAATTGTCAACTTCTGCTAGTCTATTGAGTAACTTAATTGTTTGTGGTTCTTTCATAAAATTGCCTAACCGCTTGATTGTGTTAATATTAGTTATTACTGGAATTCCAGTAGTAGCTTTTTCGTTAAACATTTCAATCAGTTGCACTTGGTTTTCAAAAAGTGGCGTGATATTAATCATACCAGTGTCACGTTGTTGCTGAAACTTAATGCCGGCGAAATCACGTACCATCATTTTGTCGTTACTCATAATTCATTACCTTTATTGTACTACAAAAGCGCGATATGGCACTTTAAAAGTGGGTACATTGTTGCACACTAGAAGCCTATATGGTGCTTTTAGTGTGCAATTATGTCGCTACTTTAGAATGTATTATCTAGTTCAGCAATTAGTTTTTCATTATTTGGTGTATTGGCTGAATTTGATGTAAGTTGTAGCATACTGTTGATACTAGTAGGTGTAAGCATAGACTTATTAACATATTCTGATTGTGTTTTGCGTAATAGTTCTACATTAAGCTCTTTTGTATCCTCGTGTGTTTCTTCTAAAAAGCTCATTATCTCTTGTTTAGGTAAAACACCTTCTAAGAACTTAACACCTAAAGGAAACAATGTTACGGTGGTTGGTTTCCCTTCAACAATAACGTCAAATATTGCTTTAGTTTTGGCTTTTTTAAACTGAAATGTGAAAGAATAAAAAGGCATAACTGCACCAGTTGCATCTAAAATCTCTTTATGGGATGTTTTACATTGCTTTTTAGCATCCTCAAAAGCAGCTTGAAAGACATCTTTAAAGGTCTTATCAGTACCTTTAGGGAAAAAGTACACTACTGGTACAATTACTTCTGGAAATGTGATTTCAGGATCATTTACATCTGTACAATTGAATGCAGTAATACTTAGCATAAACCGTTGTGCTTTTTTATGTTTTTCTGGTGTAAAGCCACGTGCTTTATAGTCTTCAGTCAATTTACGCACATAATTTGAACCACCTTTAAAGAAGTGCTTGTAAAGGTCCATAGAATGACTTTTGTATTCGTTTGTTGATTCATTCTTAAAGCCAACATGTGCAAGCATTGGTGAAACTGTAATGATTTGGGCATTACAATATGCAAATGTAAGTTCTTCTGGAAGTTCTGTACCGTCAGCTGCTTTTGCATTGTGCAATGTGAAAGTGCCACTTTTGTTTGAATATCGTAATGTTGTAATGGTTTCTTTCTCATTACTTTCAAATTCTGTTGAAAGTTCTTGTGTAGTGTTTGTGCTAGATGCTGCAAATGCTTTTAATTGTTCTGCTGAAAGACTCATATTAATGTTCTCGAATTAAAGTTTAGTTGTAACTTCCGATGTTCTTTGTTTGTTCCTATTCCTTGGTACACATTATACCAAAATAGCAATATGCTGTCAAGCATTATTTGCAATTTTTGAGTTTGAAAACTTCATTGTACCTAAATTGTCTTTTAATTCAACACTTTAAAAGTTTCCAATCTAAAAAATAAGTTAAAATACTTGCAATTATTGTAACTCATTGAGTCTAAAGGACAAAAAGGCACTTTTGAAGTTTTGGTTTTATCAAAGCTTTAGCGACAGCAGAATGGTACTATCAAAGGGTTTTAAAAGCTGGTTTGGCGCGGAAGCCTATTCTACTGACAAAGACTATAATATATAAGCACCCGTCAAAGAATCACCATCTAGCTAATATATAGGCACGCTCAAGCTCTTTGATGGTTTATTCACCAGTACTATATAACGCGCGTATAACACAACCGATCAATTAATGCAACATATATTACCTCCACAGCACTCATAAAGCACTTTGATAGTACCATTCTGTTGTATCTGTCAAGCATTATTTAGACACAATTTTGTTTCAAAACTTCATAATACCTAAATTGCCTTTTAATTCAATACTTTGAAAGTCTCCAATCTTAAAAATAATTAAAAATAAATACAAATAATGTAACTTACTGAGTCTAAAGGATAAAAAGGCACTTTTGAAGTTTTGGTTTTATCAAAGCTTTAGCGACAGCAGAATGGTACTATCAAAGGGCTTATGAAACTCAATTTGCGCGGAAGCCTATTCTACTGACAAAGACTATAATATATAAGCACTCGTCAAAGAATTACCATCTAGGTAAAAACCAGAAAAGTGCTGTGATTGTTCTGTTGCAGTTCTATATACTAATGCAACACTTAAAGTAAAATTAATAACAATCAAAGCTAGGGTCTTTGGCTAGATGGTAATTCTTTGACAGATGCTTATATATTATAGTCTTTGTCAGTAGAATGGGCTTACCCATAAAAGTGCGTTTCATAAACCCTTTGATAGTACCATTCTGCTGTCGCTAAAGCTTTGATAAAACCAAAACTTCAAAAGTGCCTTTTTGTCCTTTAGACTCAATGAGTTACATATATATGCTTTTTTTAGTTCTAATTTTTAAAATGGAAACTTTCAATAGACTGATTTATAAGGCTTTTTGAGTAACTCGAAGTTTTGAAACTTTAGCGTGTTTTCAAAGTTCTTTCTAAAAGACAAAAATGCCTTTTTGAAGTTTTGGTTTTACAAATATTTAAAAAAAAGTGTTGACAGAAGTACCGAATATGTGTATAATGATCACATAGAAACGGAACACTAAGGAATATAATAATGAAGCATTTAAAAACAATTGGATGCGTATTAGCAGCATCGTTAATATTTTCACCATTAGCTAGTGCTGATCAATGTATCACAAAGAAGTTCAGAAAAGATGCGGTAAATTTAGGTAATAGTTATGTTAAATTTAGCACTTATAGTTGCAATAATGCTACTAATAAAGCTGAAATAGCCTTTAATCGTGAAGTACTGGCTAAATCAGTTGCGCATCAGTTATACCGTGGTATGAAACATAATTGGTTTTCCTTAACGTATTATAGATACACTGTTGCAGTTATTAGAGCGCATTCAGATATGGCACAAAACGCATATATTTTATTAACACCAATCAAATAAAGTACAAAGTAAGTACTTTAAAAGGAACTAATAATGCACACAAATGACTACAAAGACTTATTAGATGGATTACGTTATCAAGCACCTTATATGACTTTAGAGGAATTACATATGTTCATACAGGAGTACCAGAATGATTTAACTTTAAACAAAGAACAAACAAAGGCAATTGAGTATGAAATCGCTTTAATATGTGATTTAGTGGCTACTAATGACGCATTTAAAGCTGCAAATGATAAACGACAGTTTTTAGAGTTATGTAACTCTGATTATTTACCTTTTGAGGCTAATGATTATGATGATTACGACAATAATTTCAATCTTTGTGAGTATACTTATCCTGCATACTAAACAATATTGGCAATTAATGGCATTAAAGCGCGTTAATTGCTAATAAAAAGTTGTTAAAGTAAAATTTAACCTTTATTTTTTCTTTTAAATGCTTCTAAAAAGGCTTTTAAAAGAAACAATATAGACACACTTTGTACCAACATTAAAACGGTAATGAAACTACATAGCACCGAATAGAAACTAAATGAGTCACAATAGAAACTATTTAGACTCATTTAGGAGCATACTCCACTGCTATTGTTGCCATTATCAACCTTTGATGGCTGTACCCAAACTTTTGATATTTATTTGAACCATAGAGAAACAAAGCCCAACCAAGTGCATCTATAACATATACTCATAGCTTCATATGGACTATATAAGAACTTTAGCACCATAAAAGCACTATGTGCAACTATATTGCACATTTTAGGGCTAATGTGTTGATATTTGTATCTAATATATTTAATAATTTAATTGTATTTTAGCGAAATAATTGTTGCAAAAATTAGCTATTTATGATCCCCCTACAATGTCTACGGACGTATAGAGTAAGTTATTAAATTTTATTTTACAAATCGTATGCAATGGTTCCGCAGGTTTCAATATGGTTCAGTAAGTTTCAGTGTGGTTCACAATTGTTTCTATAAGTTTCAAAACGGTTCAACACAAATTATAAAAGTTTCAAAAAGATTTACATCGAATCTAGTTGTTTCTATTGTGTTTTCAATGTGTTGAAGGTGGGTTTGGTTCAATTTTAAAGTTCATTTTGAACCATTTTGAACCATCGTTATGAGATTACTGCAAGTAGGAGAAATCCTAATGAGCGGTTTAGTTACGTTTGAAAACGTTTAATAGGTTTTAAAAGACCAATAAAGGTCAATAATAACCTTAATTTAATATACAGGATTATTAAAATGCAAACTACTACATTAATGTCTCTTTTAGAGCGTGTTATAACCGGCTATAGCATCAAAGAAGGGCGGTTAGAAATAAC